>VFQR01000313.1_pt1 | contig 80516 bp, 79 predicted proteins | sample 3512321 | NCBI WGS metagenome assembly VFQR01 (sample SAMN10412374, study PRJNA504923) | tailings metagenome | isolation source: Relicate 3 Philex TSF1 revegetated site | place: Philippines: Tuba, Benguet | collected 2017-08-29 | reverse complement strand
CGGTGGCGATGAGGTCGAGGTCGAACTCGCGCTCCAGCCGCTCCTGGATGATCTCCAGATGGAGAAGGCCGAGGAAGCCGCAGCGGAAGCCGAAGCCGAGCGCCGCACTCGTCTCCATCTCGAAGGAGAAGCTGGCGTCGTTGAGCCTGAGCTTGCCCATCGCGGCCCTGAGATCCTCGAAATCGGCCGCGTCGACGGGGAATAGGCCGCAGAAGACGACCGGCTGGGCGGGCTTGAAGCCGGGAAGGGCTGCGGCCGTCGGCCGGCGATCCTCGGTGATCGTGTCGCCGACCCGCGTGTCGGCGACCTCCTTGATGCTCGCCGTGATGAAGCCGAACTCGCCGGGGCCGATCTGGTCGGCCTGCACCATCTTGGGCGTGAAATAGCCCGTGCGCTCGACCGGATAGCGCGCGCCGGTGCCCATCATGCGGATTTGCTGGCCCTTGCGGAGCACGCCGTCGATGACGCGCACGAGCACGATGACGCCGAGATAGGCGTCGTACCAGCTGTCGACCAGCATCGCCTTCAGCGGCGCGGACGCGTCGCCCTCCTTTGGCGCCGGCAGCTTCGTGACGATCGCCTCGAGCACGGCATCGATGCCGATGCCCGTCTTGGCCGAGATCATGACGGCGTCGGACGCGTCCAGGCCGATCACCTCCTCGACCTGCTCCTTGATGCGCTCGGGTTCGGCTGCCGGCAGGTCGATCTTGTTGAGGACGACGACGATCTCGTGGTCGGCGTCCAGTGCCTGGTAGACGTTGGCCAGCGTCTGCGCCTCGACGCCCTGGCTTGCGTCGACGACCAGCAGCGAGCCCTCGCAGGCGCGGAGCGACCGTGAGACCTCGTAGGCGAAATCGACGTGACCGGGCGTGTCGATGAGGTTGAGGACGTAGTCCTTTCCGTCCCGAGCCCGGTAGTTGAGCCGCACGGTCTGCGCCTTGATGGTGATGCCGCGCTCGCGCTCGATGTCCATCGAATCGAGCACCTGCTCCTTGCCGGCCATCTCGCGCTCGTCCATGGCGCCGGTCATCTGGATGAGGCGGTCGGCGAGCGTCGACTTTCCGTGGTCGATATGGGCGACGATGGAGAAGTTGCGGATGTTCTCGAGCGGTGTCGTGATTGACTTGTTCATGGGCGCGCCCCTTAGCAGGCGGCACGCCAAAGGCAAAGCGGCAAAGCGCCCCGGCGGGCGCGCCGTCTCAAAGCTTGAGGTCGCCGGCGATCTTCTTGCGCTTCTCCGCCTCGCTCGCCTTCGCGTTCTCCTCCCTCTCGATGGCCGCGCGCACCACGCCGGTGGTCTCGAAGAAGGTGATGAGCGCCGTGTGGACGGCGTCGGTGCCGTGCAGCTCGATCTTGTAGACAAGCGGGCACTGGACCGCGAAATCGACCATGCCCTGGTGCATCGCGATCTGCGGATTGTCCATCATGGTAGCGAGCGAGGAGAGGATGACCTCGAGTTCGTGGTGGGCGATCTGGCCGGCAGCGCAGAACTGGCCCGACGTCAGCATGCGTCCCGGCGCGTCCATCAGCTCCGGGTAGGAGGCGCGGAACTGCTCTGTCACGAGATCGGCGGGCGCCGGCTCCTTGAAGGAGATGGCGCGCCCCATTGCCCAGCTCGTACCGTCGTTCCTGTGCCAGAAGCCGATCCAGTCGCTGAGCGTATCGCTGTCGCGCTGGCATACGATCGGCTGGCTGCCGTCCTCGTTGCAGTTGCCGTAGCCCTGTTCGGCCAGCTTCTTCCTGATGTCCTCGGCCTTGTGGCCGAGTGCGATGCCGGCCACCGAGGGCTGCGCGTCCAGCGTGGCGAATTTCGTCTTTGCGACCTCGGCCTCGAGGCTGGAGGCGACCAGTCCGGTCGCCGGCGCCGGAGCCGAGGTGCCGGGCTGGCCGAGCGCCGGCATCCCCGTGGCCCCCTGCTCGGGGGCGGCGGCCATTCCCGGAAAACTCTGGTCCGGCTGGCCGGGCGCGGGCGCCATGCCGGGGAAGGCGGGCGCGGCCGGCGCATCGGGTGCAGCCCCTATCGCGGGGAATGCTCCTGCGCCGCCGGGCTGTGCGGCCGGGGCTCCGAGCGTGGGGAAGGATCCCTGGTTCTGCTGTGCGGGCGCCGGCGCGCCGAGCGAAGGGAAGGCTCCGGCGGTCTGGCCCGGCGCGGGCGGCGTGCCCATGCCGGGGAAGGCAGGGGCGGGCGCCGCTCCCGGTGCGCCGAGCGTGGGGAACGCTCCACCGGCTGCTGGCGCCTGGCCCGGCGCCGCCAGCGTCGGGAAGCTGCCGGGGGCCGCCGGCGCACCCGGAAATGCACCGGGCGGCATCGGCTGCTGGCCGGGCGCGCCATAGCCGGCGAAGCCCTGGTCCGGCACCATGCCCGCGGTACGCTGCTTGAGGACTTCGACCTCCTCGCGGGACAGCTTGCCGTCCGGATTGCGCCCGATGCTCGCCTGGAAGCGCGCGATCGCCTGCCGCGTCTGCGGTCCGTAGACGCCGTCGGGATTGCCCGCGTTGAAGCCCAGTGCGTTGAGGCGCATCTGCGTGTCGAGCCGCGCCATCCGGTCGATCTCGGCCTGCGATTGCCGGCCCGACGGCCGGTAGCCGGTGCCGGGACGCTGGGCCTGGCCCTGCTGCATCTGCTGCTGCTGTTGTTGTTGCTGTTGTTGCTGTTGCTGCAGGAAGATCGCCGCGCCGGTGCCGATCATGTTGCGGATCAGTTGTTCGTTGGCGGCGGCCGGCCACGCGACGAGCGCGAGAGACGAGAATGCAAGCAGGGCGTTTCGGAGCTTGACCATCGCAATTCTCCCAGGAATCTCGTTCGGATCAGTTCTGCCCCGTGCGGATCGTGATCAGCCAGTTGGCCGTATCGACGTCGCCCTCGCCAGCGAAACGCGAGATCACGTTCTCGATACGGGCATGGCTGGTCGCCATGTTGCGAACCAGCGAGACGCAGGGGGTCGGGAAGCGCTGATAGAGAAGACCGGAATGATACCGCTCCATCTTGTCGATATTCGCGCCCCGGAATTCCTTCACCTGCTGGATGACGTGTTCGAGATAGTCGAAGGACGGCTTGAAGGAGGGCGCGGCGTAGGCGATGAATTCGCAAAGTCGCTCGCGCCTCGCAGCCTCCTGTGGTGGCTGCAGGTTCGACTGCGATGCCAGCGCGATCACCATGACGTCGAGCAGGTTCTGGTCGCGCATGCTGCTGTAGTTGGCAGGCATGGCGAGCTGGCCGTTGCTGAGCTGACCGTCGCGATAGGTCGACAGGACTTGGATCGGATAGAGCTCGTCGCCCAGCACCATGCCCCGCGATACGAAATAGTTGAGGTCGTCGAGGCTGTAGACCGCGCCGAGCCGCACCAGCAGGGGCACCGTTGGCGAAATGAACCCCGCCACGTTGATGTTGAGGTCGAGGCCGCGATCGACGAAATAGGTGATGGCGTCGCGGTTGGCGCCCGTGAACAGGTTGGACGCCAGCAGGCATTCACGGATCTGGTTGTCGTAATCGTAGCGGTAGTCCGCCTTGCAGCGGAACTTCCGGTTGAGGTCGATCGGCTTCAGCGCGTGCAGGTAGTTGTAGAGCGTATCGATCTGCGCGGCGTGCCGGATGAGGTCCTTCGAATACTTCTCCATGAAGGCATCGAAGAAGAGCTGCGACGTGTCCACCTGCTCGGCCGTGACGAGCTTGTTCGTCAGGTAGAAATTGGCGTTGTCGTAGTTGCCGGCCTTGATGAAGTTGCTGAAGGCCGTCAGCGTGTCGGGACTGGGCTGTTGAGCCCGCGCAGGCGCAAGCGCAGTCAGGGCCGACAGGAGCAGGCTGAAAGCAAGTACGACAAGACGGTCCAGCATCGCCGTTGCGGCTCCCCAACGCTCTACAACAACTCACTACACGGAAGACTAATACGTGTAACGGAGAGTGCAAGCATCGAACGGCTTCGGGAGCAAACTCATTGGACCAAGGGCTGATGACTGCGCTCCCTGTAGCTGGGCATCGCTCGATATGGCGTGACGGGCAACCTCGGGGTGCCGCCTACGGCAGGAAGGCGATACGCTCTACGAGAAGCCTGAAATAGCCGTCGGCGTCGATGTCGCGCATGACTGTCGCGTTCCTGGAGCGGTCGGTCACGCCCCACCAGTCCACGACCGTCATGCCGAGGGTCAGGTCGGACGCCGTTTCGATCTCGACATTGCAGTCGCGACCTGCAAAGAGCCCGGGCCTCAGCAGCCAGGCGATCACCGTAGGGTCGTGCAGCGGCCCGCCATCCGTCCCGTATTTGGCCTCGTCGAAACGCTCGAAGAACTCGAGCATCTCCGCCGTGGCGCGCCCGCTGCGGTTGCCGATGGCGCGGAAGGCCGCGATCCGTGCCTCCGTCGTCAGCGCCTTGTGCGTCACGTCGAGCGGCATCATGACGATCGGGATCCCGGAGGCGAAGACCACGGCCGCCGCCTCAGGGTCGACGTAGACGTTGAACTCGGCGGCCGGCGTCATGTTGCCGCCTTCGAAGAACCCCCCGCCCATCATGACGATCCGCGCCACCCGGCCGGCAATGTCCGGCGCCTCCTTGAGCGCGGCCGCGACGTTGGTCAGCGGTCCGAGCGTGGCGAGCGTGACGGTGCCGGCCGGTTCGCGCCGAAGCGTCTCCACGATGAAGCCGACGCCGTCCTCGGACCGAAGCGGCATGGCCGGCTCCGCCAGCGTCGGGCCGTTGAGCCCGGTGCGGCCGTGCACCGCTTCGGCGGTGACAAGCGGGCGGCGCAGCGGCCGGTCGCGCCCGGCATGCACCGCGATGTCGGTCCGGCCCGCGAGTTCGCAGATCATGCGTGCGTTCTTCTGGGTGAGCGCGAGCGGAACGTTCCCCGCGACGGCCACGATGCCCAGCACCTCGATCTCGGGGCTCGCCAGCGCCAACAGGATGGCGACAGCGTCGTCCTGTCCGGGGTCCGTGTCGATGATGATCCTGTATTCGACGGGCATGGTCTATGGTGCTCTCTGGCGTTGGCGGGTCGCTTGAACTGCGTTGCGCGAGCGACCATATCAGGGTGGCGCGGAGGGATGCCATCCGGGTCCGCCGCGCATTGTCGCTCACCGAGGACAGATGCCGATGACCCGCATGACGACCTTTTCCAGCCCGCTCCTGCTCGGTTTCGAGGCCATGGAGAAGACGCTGGAGCGCATCGCCAAAAACGGCGACGGCTATCCGCCCTACAATATCGAGCGCCTGCGGAGCCCCGAGGACGCGAGCCTGCGGTTGCGCATCGTTCTTGCCGTGGCGGGCTTTGCCGAGAGCGATCTCGACGTGACCACCGAGGAGAACCAGCTTGTCATCCGGGGCAAGCAGGCCGAGGACGCGGAGCGCGAGTATCTCCATCGCGGCATTGCGGCCCGTCAGTTCCAGCGGTCCTTCGTGCTTGCCGACGGCATGCGCGTGGTCGGCGCCGAGCTGAAGAACGGCCTGCTGATCGTCGATCTCGACCGGCCTGAACCGGAGCGGATGGTACGGAAAATCAACATATCGGTGAAAGACTGAGCAAGGCTCGTCTGGAACCAAATGGCTCTGTGGCGGGTTGGTCAATCAGTGACGGCCCGAAAAAGGAGGCTGACATGACTGGCAACGAGAAGCTTGTTCTCACCGAGGCGCAGCTAGCCCATCTGGGCGAAGGGCATGTCGCCTATCTCCGCGAAATGGCGAGCGAGGACCTGATCGGGAAGTTTCCCGGCCTGCCGCAGATCGCGCCGGGGCTGAAGCTCTGGGCGCTGTTTGCAGCCGACGGCCGACCGATCCTGCTCACTGACGAGCGGGATTCGGCGCTGGCCGGCGCCATGCAGAACGACCTGACGCCCGTCAGCCTGCACTGACCTGAATCTTCTCAGGCAGCGTGGGAGGCGGGGGTCTCCGACAGAAATGCGTGGATTGCGGCTGCGTCGTCCGTGCCGCGGATCTTGGCCACGATGTCGGGGTCGCGCAGCACGCGCGCGATCCGCGACAGCGCCTTGAGATGATCCGCGCCCGCGCCCTCGGGCGCGAGCAGCAGGAAGACCAGGTCGACCGGCTGGTCGTCCAGCGCCTCGAAATCGATCGGGTTTTCCAGCCTGGCGAACACGCCCGTGATCGCCTTCACGCCGACCAGCTTTCCATGCGGTATCGCGATGCCGTTGCCGACACCGGTCGAACCCAGGCGCTCGCGCTGGAGGATCGTGTCGAACACTTCGCGTTCCGGCAGCCCGGTGATCTGGGCAGCCTTTTCGGACAGAAGCTGGAGTAGCTGCTTCTTCGAGTTCGCCTTCAAGGCCGGCATGATCGCCTGTGCCTCGATCAGGTCGCTGAGATCCATCTTGCGTCGCGTCCTCGTTTTCGGCCGGGCGGCGGTACTGTCGCCTGCCCTACCTTGCGTTGCCGCCGGCGACCGCGGACGGGTCGATCCAGCCGATGTTGCCGTCGGGGCGGCGGTAGACGATGTTGACCTGGTCGTTTCCGGCATTGCGGAAGACGAAGACGGGACTGTCCTTGGTGTCGAGCTCGACCACGGCAGAGGCCACGCTCATCTTGCGCAGAGACACGGAGCTTTCGGCGACGATCGCGGGGGCATAGTCCTCGGCGATCTCGGCCTCGTCGTCGCCCTCTTCGGCGGGCGGCGCCATGACGCGGTAGGCGATGTCGGTCGCCTCCTGACCGTTTCGGTCGTTCTGGTACGATTTGAGGCGTCTCTTGTAGCGCCTGAGCCGCTTCTCGATGCGCTCGGCGGCGGCATCGAAGGCGAGCTGCGGGTCCAGCGCGCCACCGGTCGCCTGCAGCAGCACGCCGGAATCCAGATGCACGATGCAGTCGGCGGCAAAGCGCGACCCGGACTTTTCGACCGTGACCTTGCCCGCGAAACCGCCGTCGAAATACTTGTCGACCGCCTCGCTGATCCGTGCCTCGATGCGTGAGCGGAACGCATCTCCGATTTCCATGTGCTTACCTGATATTCGCAGGCTCATCAGAACGCGACCTTCCTGTCCAGGCTCAGTACCGTTTCGAGTTTATACCCGTTGCCCGTGCGCACAAGCGTTCCGGCGCCCTTGAATGCCGGATGGAAAGGCCTTGCCGCTGTCGGGGGAGCGATTTGCACGGAACCGGTCCGACCGGTGCGGGCCGATCCGTCGCCCCCCATGCGGGCGGGCTTCTAGTTGCTTAGGTTCGAGATGTCAACGAAGCGGCGGGACCGCGGTTCCCTGTCGCTGCGTCACGCATTGGCCATGCTGATGGCGCGTTTTTCGCGGCGACGCTGCACGGAAGAGGGAATGTTCATGCCTTCCCGGTACTTGGCGACGGTGCGCCTGGCGATGTCGACGCCGGACTCCTTGAGGATATCCACAATCGCGTCGTCCGAGAGCACCTCCTGCGGCGTCTCCTCGTCGACGAGCTGGCGTATGCGGTCCCGCACCGCTTCGGCCGAATGCGCCTCGCCGCCTTCCGAGGAGGCGAGGGCCGCGGTGAAGAAAAAGCGCAACTCGAAGATGCCGCGCGGCGTGGCAATGTACTTGTTGGTCGTGACCCGGCTGACCGTGGATTCGTGCATGCCTATGGCCTCGGCGACCGTGCGCAGGTTGAGCGGCCTCAGATGGCGGATGCCGTTGACGAGGAACGCGTCCTGGCGGCGCACGATCTCGGAGGCGACCTTGAGGATGGTGCGGGCGCGCTGATCCAGGCTGCGCGTCAGCCAGTTGGCGCTCTGCAGGCACTCCGAAAGGAATTCCCGGTCCTCGCGCGAGGCGGCGCGGGCGCTGACCCGGGCATAGTAGGCCTGATCGACCAGGACGCGCGGCAGGGCGTCGGCGTTGAGCTCGACGAGCCAGCTTCCGTCTGCGGCGGTGCGCACCACCACGTCGGCCACGATCGTGTCGGCCGTCCCGCCCGCGAACTCCGCGCCCGGTTTCGGATCGAGGCCGCGGATTTCGGCCAGCATGTCGATCAGGTCCTCCTCGTCGACCCCGCACAGCCGCTTGAGCGCCGCGAAGTCGCGCCGCGCCAGAAGATCGAGATTGGCGATCATGGCCTGCATGGCGGGGTCGTAGCGGTCGCGCGCGGCAAGCTGCAGCGCAAGGCACTCGGCGAGGTCGCGCGCGAACAGCCCGGTCGGTTCGAAGCGCTGGCAGATCGCCAGAACCGCGCGCACGGTCCGGCCGTCTGTGCCAAGCCGGATTGCGAGTTCGTCGAGGTCGAGCCGAATGTATCCGGCCTCGTCGAGCCCCTCGGCGAGCTCGCGCGCCAATGCCGCGTCGGCCGGATTGGTGAAGGCGAACGCGATCTGCTGCTCGATGTGGTCGCGCAGCGTCACCGGCGCGGCCGTCACGTCCTCCAGGTCGAAGCCCTCCGGCGCCCCGCCGGAAACGTTCGACTTCCACAGCGACGAGAATTCGGGCGCCAGCGGCTCGCGCGAGCCTGGATCGTCGGGAAAGAGGTTCTCCAGCGAAGCGCCGAGCTTGCCGGATATCTCCTCGGCGCTCCATTGCAGCTCGCTCTCGAACCAGTCGGACGTCTCGGGCGACGCGGCTGCCTCGGCGACCGCCTCGATCTCCGGCTCGGCCGTGTCCGGCGCGCGTTCGAGCAGAGGGTTGCGCTCGATCTCGTCGTCGATGAAGCGGTCCAGCTCGACATGAGTGAGCTGCAGCAGCCGGATCGACTGCATGAGCTGCGGCGTCATCACCAGCGACTGCGACTGTCTGAGCTGGAGCCTGGCGGCCAGTGCCATGCCGACGATTCCCCTGCGGGCGGGGCCCGCGACGTCCCTTCGATGCCGGGCATATGGATTGGCCCGGCTTTTGCTTGTCAAGCCGAACCTAGCGCCAATCCCTTTGACGAAGCGTTATCGCGGCGGAGAATTCGGGGAAGTAAGGGGGATGGCTGCGCTTCAGAGCGAGAAATTGTCGCCGAGATAGAGCCGGCGCACGTCGGCGTTCTCGATAATTTCGTCCGGCCGGCCGTGGGTGAGCACCTGCCCGGCATGGATGATATAGGCGCGATCGATCAGGCCGAGCGTCTCGCGGACGTTATGGTCGGTGATCAGCACGCCGATGCCGCGCCCGGTCAGGTGCCGGACGAGCTGCTGGATGTCGGCGACGGCGATCGGGTCGATGCCGGCGAAAGGCTCGTCGAGCAGCATGAAGTTTGGCCGGCTGGCGAGCGCACGGGCGATCTCCAGCCTGCGACGCTCGCCGCCCGACAACGCGATGGACGGCGCCTTGCGCAGATGCGCGATCGAGAACTCCTCCAGCAGTTCGTCGAGGCGCTTCTCGCGCTCCTTTCGGTTCTTCTCGGCGATCTCGAGTATGGCGCGGATGTTGTTCTCGACGGAAAGGCCGCGGAAGATCGAGGCCTCCTGCGGCAGGTAGCCGATGCCGAGCCGCGCGCGGCGGTACATCGGCATCGTCGTGACGTCGTAGCCGTCTATCTCGATCGTGCCCTGGTCGACCGGCACGAGGCCGGTGACCATGTAGAAGCAGGTCGTCTTGCCCGCCCCGTTGGGTCCGAGCAGGCCCACAGCCTCGCCCGCGCGCACCCCGAGCGATACGCCGCTGACCACCTGCCGGCCCTTGTAGCTCTTGGTGAGGCCGCGCGCGATCAGCGTGCCCGTGAAGCGCCCGCGCGCGGGAGCCTCGCCCGGAGGCGACGTGATGGCGGTGTCATTGCCGGTGGGCGGCGTCTGAACCGTCAAGACGCGCCGACCTACTGACCCTGGGATTGCGGCTGGAGCAGCATCTTGACGCGGCCGGACGAGGACGAGGACGTCGACCGCCCGCAGCCGTCGAGATTGGCCAGCCCCGAACTCATCTGCACCGTCAGCGAGCAGCCGACGATGACGGTCGTGCCCTCGGTCAGCACCACTTCGTTGCCGGTGAGGACGAGGACCTCGCGGCGCATGTCGAACGTGCCGCGATCGCCGGTGGCGGTCTGGTTGTTCGACTTCACGTAGACCTTGTTGTCGACCTCGATGCGCTCGATCTGCGACATGCCGCCGCCGGTGCCGCCGCCGGCCGCGTAGTGCACGGTCATCTTGCCGGAGCGGATCGTGGTCGGGCCCTGGACGACGTTCACGTTGCCGGAAAAGACGGCGAGGTTCTCGCTCTCGCGGACCTCGAGCCGGTCGCTTTCGATCTGGATCGGCTGATCGCCGGAGATGCGCAGCCCGAAACGGCTCTGCTGCTGCGCCTGAGACGGCATCGCCATCGCGCCGACAAGCAGCGCCGCCACGAGCGCGACCCTTCCGAAACCAGTCTCAGTTCGACGCATCGTCCCCTCCGCCCGTCGCTTCCGCCGTTTTGAGTTTCTCCGGCGAGATGTCAACCCGGACACGCTGATCGAAGACGAGTACCTTGCCGTTTTCCATGATGCTGAGCGTGTCGGCGGTGACGCGCGAGCCGGCCATGGTGATCTCGACGGGCTCCTGCGAGGTCAGCGTACCGGCATCGATGTCGATCGTCGCCGACTTGAGGCGCGCGACCATGCCGTCGCTGGTCTCGACCATCATCGAGCGCGGAATCTCGAGAAGGTTGTTGCCGCGGTGGAAGCGGCCGAAGGGCGCCTGGATCGAGGCCCACATCTCGTCCTCGATGGGCAGGCGCGCCCGGATCGTCTCGAGGTCGATGGCGTCGCTGCCGGCCTCCTGGATGGCCCGCATGGCGGTCATCGTGTAGCGGCGGTTGTCGGAGGTGTAGCCATCGAGCTTGGGATTGGCCATCACCAGCTTGCCGTCCTGCATCGAGGACCCGGCGATGTCGATGCCGATGGATATCGGCGACGACACCCAGGAATAGGCCGCGAAGCCGGCCGCCATGACGAGGGCGAGGACGGGCAGAGCGATCTTGAAGGCGCGCACGCGCCGCGAATGACGCTGGGCGTGCGCAAAGGCCTCCTTGCCTATAGGCGAGGCTGCGGCGCCCGAGGGCCGCTTGTGCGGGACGGCGGTCCCGTTGCGGGGCATGTTGTCAGCCATCAATACCTGCTTGCCCGCGCCTCCGCATGGCCGCTTCGGCGCGGAAGACGTGTCTACTCGAATGCCTGCTGCCCCGACAGTTCCGGTATCCACGTCATTATGTTCATTTTGCGGTTTCGCGCCATCGCGATTTTGCGGGTCAGCCGATACCTATCTGGGGCCATGCGGCGCTGATTTCCAGTCCGGCGCGGCCGAATGCCCGGCGCCGTAGCAAAGCGAATTCCCCTTTTCCGCGCGATGCTGTAGAGCGTCGGGACAAGGGCCGGCCCGCTGCCGGCGAGGCTATCTACAAGAGGCGAGGCTGCGACAATGGCATCCCGTGCCGACGACATCATCGACCGCCGCAAGCTGCGGCGCAAGCTCACCTTCTGGAGGGTCGCGGCCCTTCTCGTGGTGGCCTTGGCGGTCGGATCCGCCAGCTACTGGTACTTCCGCGACACCACCGGTGGCGCCGCCGCGGCGCACATAGCCAAGGTGAAGATCGAGGGCACCATCGTCGAGAACGAGGAACTCATCGAGCGCCTCGACCGCATCCGCAAGTCGCCCGCCGTGCGCGGTGTCATCCTCGCCATCAACTCGCCCGGCGGCACGACCGCCGGCGGCGAGGCGATCTTCGAGGAAGTGCGCCGGCTCGCCGCCGAGAAGCCGGTGGTGGCCCAGGTGGGCACGCTCGCCGCCTCAGCCGGCTACATGGTCGCCAGCGCGACCGACCACATCGTCGCCCGTCAGTCCTCGATCGTCGGTTCGATCGGCGTGCTGATACAGTTTCCCGACCTGACCGGCCTGATGGAAAAGCTGGGCATCGGCGTGGAATCGGTCAAGTCGTCGCCGCTCAAGGCCGAGCCGTCTCCCTTCACACCAACCACGGACGAGGAGCGCCAGATGGTGCGCGCCCTTATCATGGACAGCTACGACTGGTTCGTCGGGCTCATCGAGGACCGTCGCCCGCTGACGCGCGCCGAGGTCCAGGCGCTGGCCGACGGCTCGATCTTCACCGGCCGCCAGGCGCTGCAGCGCAAGCTCGTCGACACGCTCGGCGGCGAGCGCGAGGCCGTCGCATGGCTCGCCACGAAGGGCGTGGATCCCGAACTCGGCGTGGTCGAATGGAAGCCGCGCCGCAGCGGCGGCCTTCTGTCGGCCTTCACCGCGGGCGGCGAGGGACTGGCGCGCCTGCTCGGCCTGCCCGATTACGCCGGGGATATCATTCGTGAGCTTGGCGCGGATCGCATCTTCCTTGACGGTCTCCTGTCGGTCTGGCAACCTGAAAAACCGCGCTGAATGAATGCATTAAACACAAATCATTAAGCATCTGCCCGGTCGCGGCGTTCAGGGGGATCCGCGCAATGATAAAGTCCGAGCTGGTTCAGATCATCGCGAACCGCAACCCGCATCTGTTCCTGCGGGACGTCGAGAACATCGTCAATGCGATCTTTGACGAGATCACCGACGCTCTGGCCTCCGGCAACCGGGTCGAACTGCGCGGATTTGGCGCGTTTTCGGTCAAGAACCGCCCGGCGCGCGTCGGCCGCAACCCGCGCACCGGGGAATCGGTCGAGGTCGAGGAGAAATGGGTCCCCTTCTTCAAGACCGGCAAGGAGCTGCGCGAGCGGCTGAACGCCGAGTGACGCGGCAGGGTCCCCGCTTCGCAAGACATTTGTGACGCCTCCCCTTCGCCCCCAATGGAAGAAGGGATGCACCTGACGGTAACCGGGCCGCGCCGTTCGAACGCGTGAGCACGGCAATGGTCTTTCCCGGCCGGCCAAGAGCCTCTATGTCTTGCCGTCGGGCCGCCCATTCGCGCGGTCGTTGCCTGTCTTGCGGAGCTTGCCATGTTCGGCCGCGTGGTCACCATTCTCTTCATCGTCCCGCTGGCGGTGATACTGATCGCGCTGGCGGTCGCCAACCGCGCGCCCGTCGCCTTCACGATGGATCCGTTCAATCCCGGCAATCCCGCGCTGACGCTCCAGATGCCGCTCTTCGTCTTTGCCTTTCTCGTGCTCGTCGTGGGCGTGCTTCTGGGCAGCTTCTCCACCTGGCTCAGGCAGGGGCGCTACCGCCGCATAGCGCGACAGAAGACGACCGAGGCGGAAGCGCTCAAGGCGCGCGCGGACGAGCAGCGCCGCGCCGAGACCGCCCGCCGGTCCCAGTCGCTGCCCGCGCTCCCCGACCGCAGCGTCTGAGGCCGTGGCGATGCGTTTCATCTCCGCCGAAGAGGTCGATCGCTGCCTGGATTTCTCCGGTCTGGTCGAGACCCTGCGCGAGGGCTTCCGACAGGGCGCCGTGCAGCCCGTGCGCCATCATCACACCGTCGAACGGCTGGACGGCGCGGCCTCCACGCTTCTCCTGATGCCTGCCTGGAGCGACTTCGTCGCGGCAAGAACGTCGGAGGGCGGACATATCGGCGTCAAGATCGTCACCGTTTCGCCAGACAACAACCGCGTGGGCAAGCCCGCCGTGCAGGGGCTGTACCTGCTGCTCGACGGCAAGACGGGCGAACCGCAGGCTCTGATCGATGGCCAGCGGCTCACGCTGTGGCGCACGGCGGCGGCCTCGGCGCTGGCCGCCGGCTATCTGGCGCGGCAGGACGCCGCATCGCTGCTGGTGGTGGGTGCCGGAGCGCTGGCCCCCTTCCTTGCGCGCGCCCATGCGTCGGTGCGACCGATCCGCCGCATCCGAGTCTGGAACCGTACCTGGTCTAACGCACAGAAGCTGGTCCACCGGCTGACCGCAGACGGTTTCGACGCGGAGGCAGTCTCCGACCTCGACGCCGCGATCGGCGAGGCCGACATAATCACCTCGGCGACGATCTCGTCCGAGCCGCTGATCCGCGGCGAGCTGCTGCGGCCCGGCACCCATGTCGACCTCGTCGGCGGCTTTACGCCTGCCATGCGGGAGGCCGACAACGACGCCGTCCAGCGTGCCAGGCTCTACGTCGACACCCGCGCCGGCGCCACGAAGGAAGCGGGCGACATCGTCCAGCCGCTGGCCGACGGCACGATCATCCACGACGACATCGTGGCAGACCTGTTCGAGCTGGCGCGCGGCGAAAAGCGCGGCCGCGAAAGCGCCGACGAGATCACGCTATTCAAGTCGGTCGGCGCCGCTCTGGAGGATCTCGCCGCCGGCATCGCCGTCTATGTGAAGGCGGCCGGCTGAGGGCGGTTCACCGCCCAGCGATGAAGCGCGCGACGGCATCGATAGCCGCTGGCGCGACCGGCCTGTCGGGATCGCCGTAGCTGGCGAGCCGCTCCTGCATCGTTTCGCCGACCTCCTTGAGGAGATGGTCAACGCCACCGAGCACGACCGGTTCGATCCCGCGCGCGGCCGCGAGCAGGCGGGCGTCCTCCTCGCCGACCTGGAGATCGCGGTCGCCCTGCAGCACGAGCAGTGGCTGGCTCGTCCCGGCCGCCAGCTCGGCGGGGTCGATCCCCATCTGGTCGATGAGGAAATCCTGCACCGGCGCGGCGAACAGCGGCTGCAGCGCCGGGTCGAGTGCAGCGGCGTCGACCTTCCTGCCCTGCTCGAGCGCTTCGATCGCGGCGAAGGCCTGGTCGAGAAGCGGCGCGTTGGCCGGGTTGGCGGCAAGCTGCGCGCGCAGCATCGCCCCCATCTTGCGGCCCGGCGTGGCGAGCAGTGCGATGCCGCACACCTCGTCCTTCGGCGCGCGCCGGCCGGCAAGCAGGGAGACGATCCCGCCCTCGCTGTGGCCGACGAGCCAGACGCAGGAGACGCCGCGTCGCGCCTTGAGGGCCTCGATCCAGGCCCGGACGTCGCTGGCATAGTCCTCCATGTGCACGTCGTTGGGGTCGTCGAAGCCTTGCACGCTGGCGAACATGCCGCGCTTGTCGAAGCGCAGCGTGGCGACGCCCCGTGCCGCCAGCCCCTCCGCAAGCAGCCTGTAGGTGGAGGCGCGTACGCCGAGCGGATTGTTGCCGTCGCGGTCGGTCGGACCGGAACCCGGCACGATGATCGCCACCGGGCTGGCGGCGTCGGGGGCGATCAGCGAGCCGGCAAGCCGCCCGCCGCCGGTCTCCACGAAGATTTCCTCGGACAGGGCCGCGCCGGCGAGCGCCGAAAGCACGGCCGTGGAGATAAGCGTTTGCACGACTGACATCGCCGGGGACTACAGGCTCATGCGCGCCGCGACAAGCCGGCCTCGATTGCGATCACCCGGACCTTGTGCCACAAGCGGCGACAACCCCGGAGCCAGGCTTGAATCCCAACCGCGACCCACAGCGCGACAGGCGAAGGCAGGATCGCGCCGCCGCGGATGCGGTGCCGGCCGCTGCCGCGCGCGCGGAAGGTCCGCTGCCGGCGGAAACCGTGCCCCTGATCCTCGAGCGCGAGCCGGACGCAGACTATGCGCTGATCGATTCGGGCGGCGGTCGCAAGCTGGAGCGCTACGGGCCCTATCGCATCGTGCGTCCGGAGGGCCAGGCGATCTGGCGCCCGGCGCTCGGCCCGCGCGACTGGGAGAAGGTCGATGCCGTCTTCACCGGCGACACGGACGAGGAGGGCATCGGCCGCTGGCGCTTCCCGGGCCGGCCGCTCGGCGAGACCTGGCCGATGCGCCATGACGGCCTCGACTATCTCGGCCGCTTCACCTCGTTCCGCCATGTCGGCGTGTTTCCCGAGCAGGCCTCGCACTGGCGCCACATGGAAGGGCTCATCGCCGGCGCCGGCCGCCCGGTGCGCGTGCTCAACCTTTTCGGCTATACCGGCCTCGCCTCGCTGGTCGCCGCCCGCGCCGGCGCCGAGGTCACGCATGTCGACGCCTCGAAGAAGGCGATCGGCTGGGCACGCGAGAACCAGGAGCGCGCGGGGCTCGGCGACCGGCCGATCCGCTGGATCGTCGAGGATGCGATGAAATTCGCCGAGCGCGAGGAACGGCGCGGCTCGCGTTACGACATCGTGCTGTTCGACCCCCCCGCCTACGGGCGCGGTCCCAAGGGCGAGGTCTGGCAGCTCTTCCAGGATTTGCCGCGCCTGACCGAACTCTGCCGCGCGATCATGACGGACAGGCCGCTCGCCGCCGTGCTGACGGCCTATTCGATCCGCGCCTCATTCTTCGCGGTCCACGCGCTGATGCGGGATGCCTTCGCGGGTATGGGCGGGCGCGTCGAATCCGGCGAACTCGTGATCCGCGAGGAGGCTGCCGGCCGCGCGCTCTCCACCTCCCTCTTTGCGCGCTGGGTGGCGCGATGACGGCGCCCGAAACCCGCGTCGGCAAGGTCAAGGAGGTCACGAGCCTCTCTAACCCCATCGTCAAGGACATCAAGGCGCTGGCGCTGAAGAAGGTGCGCGACCGCGAGAAGGCCTTCATCGCGGAAGGCCTCAAGCTCGTCATCGACGCGCTCGATCTCGGCTGGCGGCTCAGGATCCTGGCCTTCGCAAAGGCGCAGGCGACCAATCCTGCCGTCGCCCGCACGGCGGCGCGCGCGGTGGCTTCCGGCGCGCTCGTGCTGGAGGCGAGCGAGAAGGTGCTCGGCGCCATGACGCGTCGCGACAATCCGCAGATGGTGGTCGGCGTGTTCGAGCAACGCTGGCAGGCGCTCGAGGCGATCGCGCCCGGCGGCGACGATGTGTGGGTTGCGCTCGACCGTGTCCGCGATCCCGGCAATCTCGGCACCGTGATGCGCACGGTCGACGCCGTCGGCGCCAGGGGCGTGATCCTGATCGGGGAGAGCGTCGATCCGTTCTCGCCGGAGGCGGTCAGGGCGACGATGGGCTCGATCTTCGCCGTGCCCGTGGCGCGCGCCAGCGAGGATGCGTTCATGGCGTGGCGAAAGGGATTTCGCGGCCTCGTCTGCGGTACCCATCTCAAGGGCGCGGTCGACTACCGCGAGCCGGACTACCGCGGTCGCCCGGTCGTGCTCGTCATGGGCAACGAACAGCAGGGGCTGGGCGAGCGGCTCGCTGCCGCCTGCGACCGCCTCGTGCGCATCCCCCAGGCAGGGCGCGCCGATTCCCTCAATCTCGCGGTCTCGACCGGCGTGATGCTCTACGAGATACGGCGCGGCGTGCTGTCGCTCGGCAAGGATGGATGATGCGGGCGCGATCGCACCCTCGCATGTCCGCGATTTCGAACCGGAGACCTGGATGAGCGTGCGCGCGATCCTTCCATACGCCTTCGTCGTGGTCGTTTCGGCCGCGCTCGACCAGTGGATCAAGTGGCTGGTCGTCTCCTCGATGGCGCTCTACGAGACGATACCCGTCGCACCGTTCCTGTCGCTGCACCACACGCGCAACACCGGGATCGCCTTCTCCTTCATGTCGGGCTTCGACGAGACGGCGATGGTCGTCTTCACCACGGCGGTCATGCTCTTCATCATGTGGCTGGCGTCGCGGACGGAGGCCAGGCAGGTCTTCGCGCGGCTCGGCTTCGCGCTGATCGTCGGAGGCGCGCTCGGCAACGTGATCGACCGCGCCACGCTCGGCTACGTCGTGGACTACATCCTCGTCCATACCGACACGTGGTCCTTTGCCGTGTTCAACCTGGCAGACGCCTTCATCACCCTCGGCGCGGGTCTCGTCATCCTGCAGGAAATCGTCGACTGGCGGCGCGGCGCCGGCGAGGCCGGCTCCGTCTGAAGCCTTGTCCGAATTGCCGGGTGCCAACCGTCGTCCGTTCCGCTATCACGCTGCCAACGAGGAAAAGGGAGAGCGCCATGTCCGACCGCTTCAAGGCCATTGTGGTGAACCGCGACGATGAAAAGCGGCAGTCCGTCGCCATCACGGATCTGTCGGAGGCGGATCTGATGGAAGGCGACGTCACGGTCGCGGTCGAGGCGACCACCGTCAACTACAAGGACGGCCTGGCGATCACCGGCAAGGCGCCGGTCGTGCGCCGTTTCCCGCTCGTGCCCGGGATCGATTTCGCCGGCACGGTGACCGCCTCCGACCATCCCGACTGGAAGAAGGGCGACAAGGTGGTCCTCAATGGCTGGGGCGTTGGCGAGACGCATCACGGCGCCTATGCCGAAAGGGCGCGGGTGAAGGGCGACTGGCTGGTGCCGCTGCCCGAAGGGCTTTCCGCGCGCGACGCCATGGCGGTCGGCACGGCGGGCTACACGGCGATGCTCTGCGTCATGGCGCTGGAACGCCACGGCATCACCCCGGAGCGCGGGCCGGTCGTCGTCACGGGAGCGGCCGGCGGCGTCGGCTCGGTCGCGATCGCAATCCTGTCGAAGCTCGGCTATCGCGTCATCGCTTCCACCGGCCGCGCCGGCGAGGAAGGCTATCTGAAGGAACTCGGCGCATCGGAGATCATCTCGCGCGACGAGCTTTCCGGCCCGGCCAAGCCGCTGGCCAAGGAGCGCTGGGCGGGCGGCGTCGACGCGGTCGGCAGCCACACACTCGCCAATGTCCTGTCCATGACGTCCTATGGCGGCGCGGTCGCCGCCTGCGGTCTGGCCCAGGGCATGGACCTTCCCACCAGCGTCGCGCCCTTCATCCTGCGCGGCGTGTCGCTGCTCGGCATCGACTCCGTCATGGCACCGCGGCAACTGCGCCTCGATGCATGGCGCCGTATCGCCGCCGACCTGGACGTGGCCAAGCTTGCCCGGTTGACAACCGAAATCCCCTTCGACCGGCTGATCGACACGGCGCGCGACATCGTCGAGGGGAAAGTCCGCGGCAGGGTGGTCGCGCTCCTTTGATTCCCCGCGTCCGGCGGCCGGCCCGGCGCATTGGATAAAATCGTAACGACCGGTCACAGCCTTCCCTAATCCCTCGCTGCTAACGTTGGGCAATGGCGGTGCGGGACAGGCAAAGAGCGAAATCGCAGGCGCCCGGCCGCACGCGCGGTCGGGAAGCCGAGACGCGTGGCCGTCGCCTGGTCGGTCTCATCTCGCGCAACATGAATGCGAGCGTGTCGCTGGTGACGATCGGCGCGGCCGCGCTGGCGCTTCAGGCGGGCGTGCCGGCCCTGCACGCCTTCATCTTCCTGGCGCTTGGCGCGCTCGGCCTCTGCGGAACCTGGTTCGCCGAGACGGAGCGACGCCGCTTCGGCGAACGGGCCGACGCCGAGGCCACGCATGAACGTGCGCGCCTCGAGACGCTGTCCGACCGCATGTGGGAGTTGCAGGAGAGCGAGGAGCGCTTCCGTGGCCTGATCGACGCGCTCGGCGACCTTGTGGTGCATCGCGACCGTATCGGGCGCATCGTCTATGCCAACCGCGTCTTTTCGGAACTCATGGGCCTGCTGCCGTCCGAACTGGAGGGCAGGACGCTCGCCGATGTCGGCGTCGAGGTGGGTCTCGTGCCCGACGCCGCCTTCGCCGATGGCGAGTGCCTCAGTTCGACGGACGTGGCGATCCAGACACCGACCGGACTTCGGTGGTTTTCCTGGATCGAGCATTCGGTGCGCGACGAGGTGGACGACACCGTCTCGCATCGCGCGATCGCGCGCGACATCACCGACCGCAAGCGCGCGGAAACCACCGCGAACGCCGCGCGGGAGCGCGCCGAATCGGCCAGCCAGGCCAAGTCGCGGTTCCTGGCCTCGGTCAGCCACGAGATCCGCACGCCGATGAACGGCATCATGGGCATGGCCACGCTGCTCGCCGACACCGACCTGTCGCCCGAGCAGCGCACCTATGTCGGCGCGGTGTCCACCTCTGCCTCCGCGCTTCTTGCGCTGATCGAGGACCTGCTGGACTTTTCCAAGATCGAGGCCGGACGCTTCGAGCTGGAACCTGCCGCGCTTTCCCCGCGCGAACTCGTGGAGAACGTGGTCGAACTGCTCGCCGCACGCGCTCACGCCAAGGATATCGGTATCGCCTGCGTGGTGGCGCCTGACGTGCCCAGGACCATCCGCGCCGATCCGGGCCGCCTGAGGCAGGTGCTGCTGAACCTCGTCGGCAACGCCGTGAAGTTCACCGACGTCGGGGGCGTGACCGTGACTGTGGGCATGCGCGGCGAGGACGAGAAGCGGCGCTTGCGCTTCGACGTCGTCGATACAGGTCCCGGACTCGATGCCGCCTTCCGCCAGCGCATCTTCCAGGAGTTCCAGCAGGCTGACGACGGCCCGACGCGCAGGCATGGCGGCGCCGGGCTCGGGCTTGCCATCTCCAAGCGCATCGTCGACGCCATGGGCGGCGCCATCGAGGCCGAGGGCGAGGAGGGCAGCGGCGCGCGCTTTTCCGTCGAGATGCCCGTCGAGGTGCTGGAGGACAACGAAGCGGATCTGGCCCGTGCCCTGGCTGGCCGCAGGGCGCTGATCGTCTCGGCGCGCGAGACGGAGGCGAAGGCCCTGTCGACGACGATCACGGCGTTCGGCGGTGCCTGCGAGGTCGCACGGCATGCCGATGAGGCGGCCTCGAGGCTTGGTGCCTTCCAGGCGGACACCGTGCTCGTGGACGCCGAACTCGAACGCGCCCAGCCCGGCCTCCTCGCGCGCCTGAAATCAGCCACGCGGAAACACTTCGAGGCCGTTACGCTGATCGCGCCAAACGACAGGGGCCGGCTGGGCGAATATCGTGCTGCCGGCTATGCCACCTTCCTCGCCCGGCCGGTGCGCGGCGACACGCTGCTGCGGGTCATGCTGGCGCGGCTTGCCGAGAAGAAGACGCAGCGCGCGGCCAATAGCGGGCCATCCCGCCTGGCGCGCGGCGGTCTTTCCATCCTGCTCGCCGAGGACAACGAGATCAACGCCATGCTCGCGCGCTCGGCGCTCATCAAGGCCGGCCACAGGGTCAAGGTCGTCCCCAACGGCAAGGCGGCGGTCGACGCGGTCGCCGAGGAGGCGGGGCGCGCGCCCTTCGACGTGGTCCTGATGGACCTGCACATGCCCGTGATGGACGGCATGACCGCGATCTCGCAGATCAGGCGCCGCGAGGAGCAGAGCGGCGTGCGACCGGTGCCGATCATGGTCCTGTCGGCCGACGGTCAGGACGAGACCTGCCAATCGGTGCTGGCCCATGGCGCCGACGGTTTCGTCACCAAGCCGCTCGATCCGCACCGGCTGGTCGAAGCCGTCATGCGACACGCACGGGCTCCCTGACAGTCACCCAATTCGTCGGCTAATCGATTGTGCGCTGCCGCCTAAATGCGGTCCGCGCCTTGTCATTCTCTCGTAGCATTCGCATCTTAGAGCAACGCTGGCGAACGCGAATCTTGAGGGAGAATCGCCATGACTACCCAGACGCTCGCAAAGCCGCGCCAGGCTGGCGTTCCCGGCTACGTTTCGGCTGTTGCGCCGGGCGAGACGCTCGGCCGCATCGGCGCGCTCGAGGTGCGGCTGGCGCGCAATTCCTCCGAGATCGCGGCCGCGCAGGAAATCCGCTTCCGGGTCTTCTACGACGAGCTGGGCGCCAAGCGCGGCTACGTGCACGAACTCGAGGCGCGCGACGCCGATCGTTTCGACGCCGTCTGCGATCATCTGGTCGTGTTCGACACCTCCATCTACGGGCCCGATCATCGCCAGATCGTCGGCACATACCGGCTCCTGCCGCAGGCGCGCGCGGTTGCCGCGGGCGGCTTCTACGCGCAGGACGAGTTCCAGATCAGGGCGCTGGTGGCCCGGCATCCGGACCGCCGGTTCCTCGAACTCGGGCGCTCATGCGTGCTGCCGGAGTACCGCTCGCGCCGGACGGTCGAGCTGCTGTGGCAGGGCATCTGGGCCTATTGCCGGCAGACCGGCGTCGACGTCATGACCGGCTGCGCATCCTTCCCCGGCACCGTGCCGGCCGCCCATGCCGGGCCGCTGTCGCTGCTGGCGCAGAATTTCCGCGCCGAGGGCGAATGGGCGGTGTCGGCCCTGCCGCACCGCTACGCGGCGATGGACCTCGTGCCCGCCGAGGCGATCGACGGCAAGGCGGCGCTGGCCGCGATGCCGCCGCTGATCAAGGGATATCTGCGGCTGGGCGCGCGCTTCGGCGACGGCTGCGTCGTCGATCGCGATTTCGGCACGACCGACGTCTTCGTGGTGCTGCCGGTCGAGGCGATCTCCGAGCGCTACATCAACTACTACGGTCCCGACGCCGGCCGTTTCGCGGCCTAGCTTTCGTCAGACGCACCATGGCCGGCGCTGGCCGGACCAGGGGCGGGCCAGCCCCTCGCCGACGAGGACCGAGCCGGCGGAGCGCCCGTCGACCTCGACCACGCGCAGACTTCGGCCGTAGCGGTCCGTGTCGCGCGAGCCTTCTCGGCGAAGGGACAGGCTGCCGGAGTTGAGCAATTCGACGAGACGCAGCGTCGCGCGGTCGCCGAGCGCCTTTTCCGACGGACAGCGCGCGTTGCGCACCTCCGGCGCGTCGATGTCGAGCAGCCGGATCGTCTCGCCCGCGACGCGGATCGTGTCGCCATCGATCACGCAGGTCCGGTGCGAAGCGGAAAGGCATGTCGAGAAGGACGGGCGAGCCGACGTTGCCTGAACCTGGATGATGGATTGCGCCGCCGAGGATCGCAGCAGGTCGGGCGCCTGAAAGCCTGCCACTGCCGCGACCGCGAGCACGGACACGAGCCATCCGCCTGACCTGCGTCGCCGCCTGCCTTTCCGTCTGCCACCGAAGAAGACCATGCCCGCCATCCGCATCCCTTTGGGCGGATGATGGGCCTGATGGTCCCAAGATTTCGTTGCGACCTTGGCTAAACTTGCAGCGGCCTACCGTTCCCAGTCGGTGCCGATCGGCTCGTCGTCACGCTTGGCGGCGGCCTCCACGAGTTCCCCGGCGCGCTTGATGTCGTCGGCCTCCGCCGCGTCCGGCTCGCTCTCGCTTTTGGCATCCGAGCAGAGCACGAGGTCGAACAGCACGGGGAAGTGGTCGGAGCCCGACGGTGCCAGCCGCTTCATGCCGGCGAGACGGAAATCGGCCGAGTGGAAGAGATGATCGAGCGGCCAGCGGATCAGCGGGATGCGCGCGTCGAAGGTCGAGAAGATCTCGCGCCCGACGCGCGGGTCGAGCAGCCCGGAGATGCGCCGGAAGCGACGCGTCGTCTTCGACCACGCGACGTCGTTGAGATCGCCGGTCACGATGACGGGAAGCTTTTCCTCGCGCACCTTCAGCGCCACCAGAGAGGTCTCGCCGTCGCGTCCCTCGGTCGTTTCCGTCGGAACGGGCGGCTCCGGGTGGATGGAATAGATGCGGAAGCGTCGGCCCTCCGGCGTTCGCGCGGTTGCGATGATCGACGGCACTCCATCCGTCAGCAGGCACTGGACCGACACGTCGGACAGCGGCAGGCGGCTCGCGAGCACCATGCCGTAGGAATTCTCCTGGCTCTGGTCCACGACATGGGGATAGCGCTCCAGCAGGCCCGACAGCCCCGCCACCCACTTCGCGTCGATCTCCATCAGGATGACGATGTCGGGGTCGTGGCGTGCGATCTCGGCCGCGAGTTCGTCATGGCGGGTGTTCGACATCTTGACGTTGGACGCGCAGAGCCGGATGCGCTCGCCGACGTCGGTGGCCGGATCGTAGCCCTTGGACTGCTTGCGCCAGAACGGCGTGAATTCGGCGATCAGGAAGACCTGCGTCAGCACGGTCGCAAACAGCACGAGCTGGATGAGGCTCCACGCCGCGTCGCCGTCGCTCCAGAAGATGGAGACGGCGAGCAGGGCGACGGCAACGACGAGCATCTGCTGGCGCGGAAAGTCGCCCACCCGAACGATACCGTGAGCGAGCGGCAGGAACGGCAGGGCGGTGCCCAGCGCGATCAGGGCGGTGACGATGGCGGCGAGGATCAGCATCGGCTTTCCCTCATGACCCGCTACCAGCGGGGCGCGGGCACGGCAGGAATGCACGAGGGGCCGGCGGGTTCCGGCCCGCCGGAATCAATTGGCCGCGGTATAGGCCGCGATCGCCGCCATGTTGACGATATCGGAATCCTTGGCTTCGAGCGAGACGATCTGCACCGGCTTGTTGAGACCGACCAGAAGCGGGCCGATGACGGTGCAGCCGCCCAGTTCCTGCAGCATCTTGGTCGATATCGAGGCCGAGTGGAAGGCGGGCATGACCAGCACGTTGGCCGGGCCGGACAGGCGGCAGAACGGGTATTGCTGGCGCATCAGGCGGTGGTTCAGCGCGACGTCCGCCGCCATCTCGCCGTCATACTCGAAGTCGACGCGGCGCTTGTCGAGGATCCTGACGGCCTCCATCACGCGCTCGGAACGTTCGCCGGCCGGATGGCCGAAGGTGGAATAGGCAAGCAGCGCCACGCGCGGCTCGTAGCCCATGCGCCGGGCCATGCCGGCCGCCTCCTCGGCGATGTCGGCGATCTGCTCCGAATTGGGCATGTCGTGAACGGCCGTATCGGCCACCATCACCGTGCGCCCTCGGCAGAGCGCGATCGACACGCCGATCACCCGGTGCCCCGGCTTGGCGTCGATGACGCGGCGTATGTCGTCGAGCACCGTCGAATAGTTTCGCGTCACGCCGGTGACGACGGCATCGGCGTCGCCGAGCGCCACCATGCAGGCGGCGAAGTGGTTGCGGTCGTTGTTGATGAGCCGCTGGCAGTCGCGCAGCAGGAACCCCTTGCGCTGCATGCGTTCGTAGAGATGGTCGGCATAGATGCCGTTGCGGCGCGACAGGCGCGCGTTGATGATCTCGATGCCGGGCTTGTTGAGGTCGACGCCGGCATTCTTGGCCGTCTCGCGGATTCGCTCCTCGCGACCGACGAGGATGGCCGTGCCGAGCTTCTGGTTCACGTAGGAGACGGCGGCGCGCATCACCTGCTCCTCTTCGCCCTCGGCGAAGACCGTGCGCTTCGGCTGGCGCCGCACGCGATCGTAGATGCGCTGGAGTGTCGAGGCGATGGGGTCGCGCCGGGCCGAGAGCTGCTGGGCGTATTTCTCGAAATCGAGGATGGGGCGGCCGGCCACGCCCGAATCCATCGCCGCCTTCGCCACCGCGACCGGGATGGCCGAGATCAGTCGCGGATCGAACGGCACGGGGATGATGTAGCCGGGGCCGAATTTCGGCCGCATGCCCTGGTAGGCCGCCGCGACGTCGTCGGGCACGTCCTCGCGGGCAAGGGCTGCGAGCGCGCGGGCTGCCGCGATCTTCATGTCGTCGTTGATGGTGCGCGCGCGCACGTCGAGCGCGCCGCGGAAGATGTAGGGGAAGCCGAGCACGTTGTTGACCTGGTTCGGATAGTCCGAACGGCCGGTCGCCATGATCGCGTCGGTACGGATGTCGGCGACTTCCTCGGGCGTGATCTCGGGGTCCGGATTGGCCATGGCGAAGATGATCGGGTTCTTCGCCATCGACTGGACCATCGCCGTCGTTAGCGCACCTTTCGCGGAGAGGCCGAAGAAGATGTCGGCGCCCTCCAGCGCGTCCGCCAGCGTGCGCGCGTCCGTCTTGACGGCATGCGCCGACTTCCACTGGTTCATGCCCTCCTGCCGGCCCTGATAGACCACGCCCTTGGTGTCGCACAGGATGACGTTCTGGGGAGCGAAGCCGAGCGACTTGACGAGCTCGATGCAGGCGATGCCGGCCGCGCCCGCGCCGTTGCAGACGAGCTTGGCCGACTTCATGTCGCGGCCGGTGATGGAGAGCGCGTTGATCAGCCCGGCGGCGGAGATGATCGCGGTGCCGTGCTGGTCGTCGTGGAAGACGGGGATGTCCATCAGCTCGCGCAGGCGCTGCTCGATGATGAAGCAGTCCGGAGCCTTGATGTCCTCCAGGTTGATGCCGCCGAAGGACGGACCGAGATGGCGCACGCAGTTGATGAACTCCTCGGCGTCCTCCGTATCGACCTCGAGATCGATGGAATCGACGTCGGCGAAACGCTTGAAGAGCACCGCCTTGCCTTCCATCACCGGCTTGGACGCAAGCGCACCCAGATTGCCCAGTCCCAGGATGGCGGTTCCGTTCGATATCACCGCGACCATGTTGCCGCGCGTCGTGTAGTCGTAGGCGCGGCTCGGATCTTCGGCGATCGCCCTGACCGGCACCGCGACGCCGGGCGAGTAGGCCAGCGAGAGATCCCGCTGTGTGGCCATCGGCTTGGTCGGGTTGATCTCCAGCTTGCCCGGCCGCCCCTGCGCGTGGAAGTCGAGCGCTTCCTGCGCGCTGACCGAAGGACCCGATTCCTTGACGTTGCTGTTTGGTCCGTTCCTGCTCGGCCCGTCTTTGCTAGGCCCGTCTTTGCTCGGCATGGCGGCGCTGATCCTCCCGGTATCGCTTCTTTTTGTGGAGCGCTCCGGATTAAGGCTACACTCCGCCGGCGTAAAGCGCCAAGCAGGTGCGATGGGAAAAACAGCGTTGTCCAGGAGGGAGGAGCGTCGGGCGCCAGCGCGGGGCCTGATCCCTGCGCCGTGGCGCGGGCGTCGAAGCGCGCGACGGCTTCGGGGGAGGCCGGATTGCTGAACAAGGCACTCTCGCCCGCAGGCGCCACGCCCATGATGGAGCAGTATATCGAGATCAAGGGGGCAAACCCCGACTCGCTGCTCTTCTACCGGATGGGCGATTTCTACGAGCTCTTCTTCGAGGATGCCGAGATCGCGTCCCGCGCGCTCGGCATCACGCTGACGAAGCGCGGCAAGCACCTCGGCGACGACATCCCCATGTGCGGCGTTCCCGTGCATGCCGCCGACGACTACCTGCAGAAACTGATCGCGCAGGGTTTTCGCGTCGCAGTGTGCGAGCAGATCGAGGATCCGGCCGAGGCAAGGAAGCGCGGCTCGAAATCGGTCGTGCGGCGCGACGTGGTCCGCCTCGTCACGCCGGGCACGATCACCGAGGACAGTCTTCTCGCGCCCGGCGAGGCCAATCACCTGATGGCGCTCGGACGGGCCCGGGGCGCCGGTGCGGAAGCCGAATACGCGCTCTCCTGGATCGACATCTCGACCGGCGCATTCAGGGTCACGGCGAGCGCGGCCGACAGGCTGCTTGCCGACATCATGCGGGTCGATCCGCGCGAACTGGTCCTGTCCGAAGCGGTCTATCACGACGCGGAACTGGCGCCCGTCATGTCGGTGCTGGGCCGGGTCGCGAGCCCCCAGCCGCCGAGCCTCTTCGAATCGAGTGGCGCGGAAGGCCGTGTGGCGCGCTTCTTCGGCGTGGCGACGCTGGAAGGTTTCGGCGATTTCGGCAGGGCTGAACTCTCCGCAATCGCGGGCGCGGTCGCTTATGTCGAGAAGACGCAGAAATCCGAGCGTCCCGCCCTGATGCGGCCGGTGCGGGAGGCAGCGGGCACCGCGCTCTTCATCGATCCGGCGACGCGGGCGAACCTCGAGATCGTGCGCACCCTTGCCGGCGGCCGCGACGGTTCGCTGTTGAAGGCCGTCGACCGCACCGTGACCGGTCCCGGTGCGCGCCTGCTGGCCGAGCGGCTGACCGCGCCGCTCACCGATCCTGCCGCGATCGCCGGCCGCCTCGACGCCGTGTCCTTCTTCATGGCCGAACCGCGTCTCCGCGTCGCATTGCGGGAAACGCTGAAAGGCGCGCCCGACATGGCACGCGCGCTTTCGCGGCTGGCGCTCAATCGCGGCGGCCCGCGCGATCTCGGCGCGCTCGCTGCCGGGCTGGAGGCGGCGCGGACCGCCGTCGACCTGCTTGCCGGGGCGCCCGTACCCACCGAGATCGCAGGCGCCGTTGCGGCTCTGACGTCGCTGCCGCATGACTTGGCGGCAAGCCTCAGGGCGACGCTCGCCGAGGAACTTCCGCTGATGAAGCGCGATGGCGGTTTCGTCGCTCCCGGTGCCGATCGCGAGCTGGACGAGATGCGCGCGCTGCGCGACGAATCGCGTCGCGTCATCGCCGCCATGGAGCGCGACCTCGTCGACGAGACGGGCGTGCGCTCGCTCAAGATCCGGCACAACAACGTGCTCGGCTACTATATCGAGGTCACTGCCAACCATCGCGATGCGCTGGCCGGCTCGGACGAGGCCCGCGGCCGCTTTATCCACCGCCAGACGATGGCGAGCGCCATGCGCTTCACCACGACCGAGCTTGCAGATCTGGAGACGAAGATCGCCAATGCCGCCGGCCGGGCACTGGCCATCGAACTGGAGATTTTCGAGCGGCTCGCGGCCGGATCGGTCGCCCATGCCGAGGCCGTTCAGACCGGGGCTGCGGCGCTGGCGGCGCTCGACGTGGCGTCGGCCCTGGCGTCTCTGGCGGAGGCGGAAGCCTGGTGCCGGCCCGAGGTCGACCTCAGCCTCGCCTTCCGCATAGAGGGCGGGCGCCATCCGGTCGTCGAGCAGGCGCTGCGCCGCCAGGCCGGCGATCCGTTCGTGGCCAACGACTGCGATCTGTCGCCCGAGGACGGGGCCGCGCACGGCGCCATCTGGCTGCTGACGGGTCCCAACATGGGCGGCAAGTCGACCTTCCTGCGGCAGAACGCGCTGATCGCGATCCTCGCCCAGGCCGGCAGCTTCGTGCCGGCGCGAAGCGCGAACATCGGCGTCGTGGACCGGCTGTTCTCGCGCGTCGGGGCCTCCGACGACCTCGCGCGCGGGCGCTCGACCTTCATGGTGGAGATGGTGGAGACGGCGGCCATCCTCAACCAGGCGGGAGAGCGCTCGCTGGTGATCCTCGACGAGATCGGACGCGGGACCGCAACGTTCGATGGCCTGTCGATCGCCTGGGCGGCGGTCGAGTATCTGCACGAGAAGAACCGCGCCAGGGCAATTTTCGCCACCCATTTCCACGAGATGACCGCGCTCGCAGGCAAGCTCGCGCGGCTGCACAACGTGACCTTGAGGGTCAAGGAATGGGAGGGCGACGTCATCTTCCTGCACGAGGTGGCAAAGGGTGCCGCCGACCGTTCCTACGGTGTGCAGGTGGCGCGGCTGGCGGGCCTGCCGGCGGCGGTCGTGGAACGGGCACGGGCCGTTTTGCATCAGCTCGAGCAGAGCGAGACGTCCGGCAAGGCCGCGCGGCTGGTCGACGACCTGCCGCTCTTTTCCGTCGCCGCCCGCCGCGAGGCCGCCAAGCCTGAAGCGGCCCATCCGCTGCGCGACGCTTTGGCCGCGCTCAATCCCGACGAGATGACGCCGCGCGAGGCGCTCGACGCGCTTTACCGGCTGAAGGGGATCGGGGGACCCTGAAACGACAGGGGCCGGACCTCGCGGCCCGGCCCCGATGCGCGATCGCCGTCCCGCTCAGTAGGGGCAGGCGTTGTCGGACATGTAGTCGTGGACGGTGATCGTGCCGGCGATGATGTCGGCCTTGGCCTTCTCCACCGCGGCCTTCATCTCGTCGTTCACCAGCGAGGCGTTGGCGTCGTCGAGCGCATAGCCGACGCCGTCCTCCGCCAGGCCGAGATTGGAGAAACCGTAGCTGAACTGGCCGTTCTTGGCGTCCATGAAGGCATTGTAGACGGCGGTGTCCACGCGCTTGATCATGGAGGTCAGAACCTTGCCCGGATGCAGGGCGTTCTGGTTGGAATCGACGCCGATGCCGAGCTTGCCGGCATCCGCCGCCGCCTGGAGCACGCCCACGCCGGTGCCGCCGGCCGCGTGGTATATGACGTCGGCGCCCTGGTCGATCTGGCTGCGAGTGATCTCGCCGCCCTTGGTCGGGTCGTTCCAGGCCGCCGGCGTGTCGCCGGTCATGTTCTGGATCACCTTGGCGTCGGCCTTGGCGGCCTTGACGCCGCCGACATAGCCGCAGCCGAAGCGGCGGATGAGCGGGATGTCCATGCCCCCGACAAAGCCGACGGTGCCGGTCTGCGACGCCATGGCAGCCATCATCCCGACGAGATACGAGCCTTCCTGCTCCTTGAAGACCACCGAGCGCACGTTCGGCTTCTCCACCACCATGTCGATGATGGCGAAATTGGTTTCGGGGAATTCGTCGGCGACCTTCTCCAGCGCCGAGGCCCAGGCGAAGCCGGCCATCACGATCGGGTTGAGGCCTTCCTCGGCGAAGCGGCGCAGCGCCTGCTCGCGCTGGGCTTCCTGCTGCACCTCGAAATCCTTGTACTCGATGCCGGTCTCCTTCTTGAAGGCCTCCGCGCCGTTGTAGGCGGCCTCGTTGAAGGACTTGTCGAATTTTCCGCCGAGGTCATAGACGATGGCCGGGGCGATATCCTGCGCGAAGGCCGATACGGACATCGCGCTCGCGGCCATGAGGCCGAGGATCAGACGCTTCATGTGTTCCACACCCTGTCGGTTTTCTTGATACGCGAAACGACGTGCACGGGCGCTGGCCCATGCCGTGCGGGCAATCTGGCACGGTCGGTCCGAAAACGCCACGCGGATTTTGACCCTTTGGACAAAAGGCCGGCTAGCGCTCAGGCCTGTGGCTGGGGCTCCGGCAGGGCGCACGACACGCCGGTTCCGCGAAGGGCGCAATAGCCGCCGGGATTCTTGGCGAGATACTGCTGGTGATCGGCCTCGGCGTAGAAGAACTCGGGTGCCGGCGCGATCTCGGTCGTGATCTTCGCCTGGCCGGCGGCGCGGAGCGAGGCCTGATAGGCATCGCGCGAGGCCAGCGCCGCTCCATGCTGCGCCTCGGTGGTCGTGTAGATCGTCGAGCGGTATGTCGTGCCGACATCGTTGCCCTGGCGCATGCCCTGCGTGGGATCGTGATTTTCCCAGAAGATCTGCAGGAGCCGCGCATAGGAGACCTCGTTCGGGTCGAACACGACCATCACCGTCTCGGCGTGGCCCGTCAGGCCGGTGCAGGTCTCCTGATAGGTCGGGTTGGGCGTCAGTCCGCCCTGGTAGCCGACGGCGGTGACGAACACGCCCGGCGTCTGCCAGAAGAGGCGCTCCGCCCCCCAGAAGCAGCCCATCCCGAAATAGGCGACCTCGAGCCCGTCGGGAAAGGGGCCCTTGAGCGGCCGCTTGCTCACGTGATGACGCGCGGCGGTGGCGATCGGGGCCTCGCGGCCGGGCAGTTGCTCGCCCTGGCGCGGCAGCTTCAGCTTCTTGTTCAGGATGTCGCTGAGGAAGAACATGTCACTTGTCCCATTCTTGGAGCGCGTGTCACGCGCGTGCGGTGAAGCGGCCGGCCGGCCGCGCGGGGCGGCGGCCGATGGCGTAGAAGAGGAGCGCCAGCACGCCGGTCACGGCGAAGCCCGGCATCGTCAGCACCCAGATCGCGCCCGGATCCCATATTGCGGGATGCAGATGGCGCTGGACGGCGGCCTGGGCGAGCCCCAGCGTGTCGGGCGACAGCGCGTACCAGGTCTGGCCGAGCGGTGTCAGCACGATCTCGTCGGCCAGCACGCTGCGCGTGGCATCGACGACGGCCAGCACGACGGCGACCGCAAGCGTCGCCATGGCGAGAACCCTGAACACCAAGCGGATCATGACCGAAATCCTGCCTTTGCACCGCCACAGATAGGCAAGCCCGCCGGGTCGCGCAATCCGCGGCCGGGCGCAGCACGCGAATTTGAGCGCAGCGGCGTTCGGCGAGGAGGCGCCGAAAAAAGAAAAGGCCCGCCAGGGGAGGAGGTCTGGCGGGCCGATCATTGATGACGGTCTGGGAGGAGGAGTGACCGTCAACGACTCAAATTTAAGTCGAGCCGCGGGCCGTCTCAATAACCCGTCGCGCATATCGGGTTTGCTGTGGCAATAATGTCGCATCTTCGAAGGTCGCGGACATTACGAAACCGTAACGGAACAGTTGGCCCCCTGTCCCGTTTGCCGGTCAGGAATGCAACCAAGGAGAGAAAAATGTTCGCCCGTTCGAAATCCCTTTGCGCAGCACTGGCGCTGACCTTCGCAGCCGGTACCGTTGCGCCCGTGGCGGCGGCTCCGGTCTTCGTGCCGTCCGCGCCGGCCGCCTCGTCCGACATCATCCAGGTGCAGGGAATGCGCCAGCAGCAGAACCGCTTCGACCGCCGCCAGGACAGGCGCGTCGAGCGCTTCGACCGCCGCCAGGATCGCCGCGCGGCGCGCTTCGAGCGCCGCAACGGCGTCGCCTATTACGGTGGTCACCGCGGCTATCGCCAAGCCCGTCCCGGCTATCGCCAGCACAATGGCTACTGGTTCCCCGCGGCAGCCTTCATCGCCGGCGCCATCGTCGGCGGCGCGGTGAGCGGCGGTGCCTCGGCGGGCGGCAGCGCGCACGTCCAGTGGTGCCAGAGCCAGTATCGCTCCTACCGCGTGTCCGACAACACGTTCCAGCCCTACAGCGGACCCCGCAGGGCCTGCTCGTCGCCCTACGGTTGAGGCGGAACGAACGCGATAGCGTTATCCACAGGGCCCCGGTCCGCAGGCGCGGATCGGGGCCTTTTTTCGTCTTCGGCCGGCCGGCTGCCGCTCCCCGAAAAGAAAAAAGGCCGGGACGGACCCGACCTTCTCCGATCGTCTCGACCGACGTGCCGGTACATCCGCGGTCACGTGAAGGGAGACGATGTTCTGAGACCGTTAACTATAGGCCGATTGTGTAAACGAAATGACAATTCCGGACCTCCGTAGCCCCCATCGGACCGTGTGAACAAGTTCATGGTCGGGGGCTGTCCGGAGGAGTATATTGAAGAAGGTGGGTGGTGACGCATCGAGGGATGCGCGCATGCTTGAACATCCTCGTTCGAAGGTTTCTGTCCGGCGTCGACCGCGGGCTCTCGGACTTCGCACGGCGGCGCTGACCGCCTCTGTCGCGGCGCTTCTGCTTGGAGCCGTCGAGGTGTCGGTTGCCGAACCGCTGCGCCGCGTGGCGCTCGTCGTCGGCAATGGCGACTATCGCGGCCTGCCCGACGTACCCGGCGCGGCCGGCAGCGCCGAGCGGGTGCGCGATTTTTTCCAGCGCGCCGGCTTCGACGTCGTCTTCGGCACCGACCTGGACAAGGCCGGCCTCGAAGCGACGGTACGCCGCTTCATCCGCAGTCTTGGACCCAAGGACGCCGCTGTCCTCTACTACAGCGGCCACGCCGTCCAGGTCGGCGGCCGAAACTATATCGTTCCCGTCGATGCAGCCCTCGATTCCGCCTACGACCTCGAGGTTGAATCGCAGAGCCTGAGCAACCTTCTCTCCTATCTGGAGAAGGTGTCGGCGCTGCAGGTGACGATCATCGACGCCGCGCATGCAAGCCCTCTCGACGGGCAGTCCTTCGCGATCGGCGCAGGCACCACGCCGCTGGCTTCGGGACCCGGGCTCGCCGCGATCGAGCCCGGCGCGCATGGCGTCGTCCTGCTTTCGGCGGCGCCGGGGCAGGTGGTGGGTGATGGCGCGGATTCGGGCATCTTCAGCGAGGTCTTCCTGACCCATGCCGCCACGCCCAACCTCGATATCGCCGAGGTGATTTCGCGCACCAGGCGCGACGTGGCCGAGCGCTCGGCCGGCCGGCTGGAGCCGTGGGACGCGAATGCACTCGACGAGGAATTCCATCTCCTGCGCCGGCGCATGCTGCTGATCGTCGACGATCGCCGCGAGATCAGGGCCGAGCCCGGCCAGGCGGAAGTCGCGCTGGGAATTCCGGTGCCGCTCGCGAGCGGCGGCGGCGAGCCATCGGTCTATTTCACGCGGCTGCCGGAACAGGGCGGCGTCTTCGTGGCGGGCCGTGCTGTCGAGCGCGACACGCCCGTGCCGGCCTCCGAGATCGTCCATGCGACCTATCGGCCGGGAAGCGACACGCCGGATGAGGTGACGATCGGCTATCGCGCGGTGAGCACGGACGGCCTCGCCGCCGAAAGCCTCGTCGCGGTCCGCTTCGGCGCGCCGGAGGCGCCGGTCACGCCCATGCTGCAGATTTCCGGCGCGTCAGACGAGGTCGAGCGCGAGCCGGTCCGTCTCGCCTACGCCACGCAGGCCGGCGCCGATTTCGCCAACGTGATGGTCGATGCCGAGCGCGTTTCGGCGCTGTCTGAAGCATGGCTGAGGATCGAGAGCGCGAGCCCCAACGTGCAGATCGCCGTCGGCGACAGCGTGCTCGGCGAGGGCGATCTCGTCCAGGCGAGCGAACTTGCACAGCTTCGCGTCCGCCCCTCGCTTTCCATCACCGACGGCGAGGCCGAGGTGAAGCTCGTGCCGGCGATCGACCGGCCCGAAATCGTTCCCTCGCTGACGATCGACGTGGCGGTGGCGCTGAACCGCTGCGACGAGCTCGCCGCCGAGCCTTTCGATCTCCAGGGTGTCACCGAAGGCGTGCTGCCCAACGAGATCGACGTGGCGGCGGCCAGACAAGCCTGCGAGGAGGCGGTGCGCCAGCATGCCGACACGCCGCGCTTCCGCTTCCAGCTCGCTCGCGCCCTCTATGCACAGGGCGAGTTCGCCGAGGCCGCCGACGCGCTGAAGGCCGCCTACGAGGCCGGCCACACGCGCGCCGGCCAGCTGCTCGGCCGGCTGCACCAGCTCGGCGCCGGCGTCGAGCGCGACTCGGCGAAGGCGATACCGCTGTTCGAGGCGGGTGCCGCGCGCGGCGACGCCTATGCGCAGAACTGGCTCGCCAAGGCGCTTCTCGAGGGCAATGGCGTGGCGGCGGATTCCAGCCGCGCCATCGCGCTCTACTCCCAGGCTGCCGAAGCCGGCCACACCTATGCGATGAACGGTCTCGGCGCGGCCTATCTCTACGGGCGCGGCGTGCAGAAGGACGCGGCGCGGGCACTGCGCTTCTTCGAGGCATCGGCGGCCCGCGAGGACGTCTGGGGCTACGTCAACATGGGCGTGATGTATCGCGACGGCGAGGCGGTTGAGAAGGACCGGCCGCGGGCGCGCGAGTTCTTCGTGCGCGCCCACGAGAACGGCCATCCCTACGCCGCCACCGCACTCGGCCTGATGGCGCGCGAGGACGGCGAGCCGCCGGCGGCGGCTCTCGCATGGTTCCGACAGAGCGCGGAACGGGGCGACGCCTGGGGCGCTCTGCATGCGGGGAATATCCTGCGGAACGATCCCTCGCTCGCGGCCGACGAGGGCGAGAGCCTCCGGCTCCTGGCGCTCGCGGCCTCTCACCAATTCGGTCCGGTCACGGAGAGGGCCCGCCCGGTCCTCGATGAGGGCGACGGCCGGCTGGTGCGGATGGAGGCGCAAAAGGCGCTCCAGCGCATGGGCGCCGACATCGGCGCGATAGACGGCGTGATCGGCGCGAAGTCGCGCGAGGCCGCCGACGCGATACTCGGAACGAAGGCGCCGCCGGACGCGGTCGACCTCCTCATCGCGCTGCTGCGCAAGGAATGGCTCGACGCCCGCCCGCGGCTCGACATGTTGTGACAATGAAAGGAAAGTCCATGGCATCGATCATCAGGCTTCTCGCCGTCGCATCTCTCGCGGCGCTTGCGGGCTGCGGAATGCATGTCGCCGATTCCGGGCAGAGGCCTGGTTCCAGCATGGCCTACGCTTCGGCCGGCGACGGGGCGCGCGCCACCACGCAGCGCCGCCAGACGCGTGCGGCGCGCTCGACGCCGCGGCCCAGGACGGCAGCCGTCGCCGCATCGCGCGCCACCGCGCCGGTCGCGGCCGCGCCCGCTGCAACGGCTTCTTCCACCACGACGACGAGCGCCACCGTGACGCGGGTCAGCCAGACCGAGCCGACTGTCATCGACCAGACCAACACAGGCGGTGATGGCAGCGGTGGTGGTAGTGGCGGTGGTGGTGGTGGTGGCGGTGGTGGCGGCGGCGGTGGTGGCGGAGATGGCGGCAACTGGTAGGCCTTAAGGCCTGAAGTTCCAGAACAGGCAGGCGAGCGTCGCAGCCGTAAAGGCGATGAAGAAGACGGTCCGCAGGAGCACGTTTCGCCGGAACGCGTCCAGGTAGACATGCGCCGCGACGATGGCTGCCGCGAACAGGAAGCGCCAGTCGACGAGCGTTGCGAGGATGCCCGGCCCGCTGAAGATGACGCGGGCTGCCACGAGGCCGACGATCGTTGCCAGAAGCACGATCGTGGCGGTGAAGATCGGCGTCGCGGCCCCGGCATGCAGGACGCCCGCCGCGCGCAGCGGCATCACCATGATGAGGGCGGCCGAAAACGCATAGAGCGCGGCGAGCGGCATGAAGCTCGCCGGTCCCGCCAGCCCTTCGAGCCTGTCGATGCCCAGGGCGCCGATCATGTAGCCCTTCTGCTGCAGCCCGAAGCCGAGTGCCGCCAGCGCGAGCGTGAGCACCGCGACGATCAGGAACGAACTGAGCGATCTGTCCATGGGGGGCCTCCCGCGCGAATCGGCTACCGGTCTGGATAGGACGGCCGGGGTCTAGAGCCTTTCATGGCTACACGGAAGCCGTGTCGTCAGGCAGGCGGGTGATCGGGCCCGCCATGGGCCGGGTTCGCTCCGCCGCGAGCGCTCGACCGGCCGCATTTCGCGGCGAGCCCGATCACCGAATGGAAGTATCGACGCCCGTGGCTCCGTGACAGCGCTGCTTTCCGCTGGCCACAGAAGCCGCCGACGAGGGTTAAGCCGGGATTAACGAAGGCTGGCGCTTTCAGCTCGACGTGCGAACCACGAGGCGCGGCGTGAAGACCGCGCTCGACCATGGCGCGGCGTGATCCTTGATCATCGCCTGCATGGTTCGCGCCGCATGGACGCTGACGGGAACGGCGGGATAGTCGACGCTGGAGAGCGGGGTGGCGAGCAGCTGCGCGATGTGGGTGTTGTTGAAGCCGACGACCGCCACGTCCGCCGGGCATGACAGGTCCTGTGCGCGGATGGTCTCCAGGAGCCCGAGGGCCAGCGCGTCATTGTGGGCGAAGACGGCCCTCGGGCGGCGCTCCTCCGCGAGCACGAAGGCCGCCGCCTGGCGTCCGGCACCCGTCGTGGCGGTCGGCGCGACAGTGCACGGCAAGACTTCCTCGAGCCCGAGCCTGCGGCAGGCTTCGGAAAACCCGCGCGCGCGGTCGACGAAGGTCGGCGCGGCGGTCGGCCCCTGGATCTGGCAGACCCGTTCGTAGCCGCGCGCGGCGAAATGCTCCGCCACCATCGCCGCGCCGGCCTCGTCGTCGCAGACGGCCGTGGGCAGGTCCGCCCCGATGACCTTGCGGATCGCCAGCACGACCGGCACGTCGCGGGACGCCGCGACGAGATCCGGCACGTCGGGCTCGCTCGCCGCCAGCGACAGGATCGCGTCGACGCGGCGCGACAGGAAAGTGTCGAGAACCGTTCTCGTCATGCCCGCCTGGTCGCGCGTCTCCGCGATGAGCGGGGTGACGGCCGCCGCGCGGTCTTCCGCAAAGGCGTTGACGAAGTGGCGGATGACAGTGACGAAGATCTCGTTGCCGAGATCGGGCACAAGAATGCCGATCGTGTTGGTGCGGCCCTTGCGCAGGCTCGCCGCGGTGAGGTTGGGACGATAGCCCGCTTCCTCCGCGGCCTTTCGCACCCTGTCGCGCGTTTCCGGGCCGACGAGATGCGACTTGTCCAGGCTGAGCGCACGCGAGACGGTCGAGCGGTCCACGCCGAGCTTCAGCGCGAGTTCGCGCATGTTCACGCGTTCCATCGACCCTCCGGCAAAGATTCCCCCGGCAAAGCTTCCCGCCTCTGATGGTCCACGGCAACGCCGCCGATCCCGCACCTTCGATAGCCGAATGCACGATGGGTGCACCATACGGACCTTAGGCTCAGATCTGTTGCCATGCAATCGATTGACAAGGCCAAAACTTGGCCATATCCATAATGCAATCGATTGCGAAACCCTTGGCCGCCACCCGGTGGTCCTATGCGAAGAGGAGAAGCGCCGGTATGGCCAGGCGTGTGGATGTGGAGTTCCAGTCCGAGGGCGAAACCTGCCGGGGATGGCTTTTCCTCGCCGACGGCGACGCCCCGAAGCCGGCGGTCGTGCTGGCGGGGGGATGGTGCTACGTCCGCGAGATCGTCATGCCAACCTACGCGCGCATGTTCGCCGAGGCCGGGATCAACGCCCTGGTCTTCGACTACCGCAATCTCGGCGTCAGCGACGGCGCCAACCGCCAGCACCTCGATCCCTGGGCGCAGATCCGCGACTACCAGAACGCGATCAGCTTCCTCGAGCGGCACGAGGCCGTCGATCCGGACAGGATCGGCGTATGGGGCATATCCTATTCCGGCGGGCACGCCCTGATTCTGGCCGCCACCGACCCGCGCGTGAAGACGATCGTCAGCCAGATTCCCGTGATCGACGGCTACGAGAACATGCGCCGCGCCCACGGTACGATGGAATACCGCCGGCTTTGGCAGATGGTGCTGGACGACCGCCGCCTGCGCTACGACAGCCCTGGCGAACGGCTCTATCTGCCCCATGCGACTGCCGATTCGGCGGCCGAGGTATCGGCCTGGCCGTTCCCCGAGACGGTCGAGACCTTCATGAAGATCAAGGCGAGCGACGCGCCCCTCTACGAGAATCGCAGCACGGTCGAGTCCGTCGATCTCCTGATGAACTATGATGTCGGACCCTTCGTGAAGCGCATCTACAACACCCCCACCATGATGATCGTCGCCGAGGGCGACGATCTCACTCTCTGGGACCTCGAAATCGGTGCCTTCAACGCGATACCGACGTCGCGCAAGAAGCTCGAGGTGCTGCCGCATACCACGCACATGACGCTTTATTCCGATCAGTCGAAGGTCGAGCGCGCGGCCGCGCTGGCGACCGGCTGGTTCGTGGAGACGCTGCGGCCCTGAGGGCCCGGCGCGTCAAGGGGAGAGGGACAGACCCGGACCGTGGACCGGTCCGACCATGCAGGCTGCGGCACGCCGTGTGGCGCAGCGACATCATCAGGGAGGAACAGTGATGAGACTATCGATCAGTTCAGCTACCGCGGCGATCGCCTTCGTGGCCGCCGCAACGCTCGGCGGGGCTCCCGCCAGCGCCCAGGAGGCGATCAACCTTTCGGTCGTGTCGGGCTACGCGCCGACGGCGGCCTGGGTCAAGGTCTTCGAGGACTACTACATCCCCGAGGTCGACCGCCGTCTTGCCGAGGCGGGCGAATACAGGATCAACTGGAACAAGGGCTTCTCCGGCACGATCGTCAAGCCGCGCGGCGAGCTCGACGCGATCTCCACCGGCGTCGCCGACATGGCGATCGTCGTGCCGGTATTCCACGTCGACAAGGTGCCGCTCTACAACGTCTCCTTCGTCGTGCCCTTCGCCACCGGCAACCTCAACCTCGTCACCAAGGCGATGAACCAGATCGCCGAAGAGGTGCCCGAGTTCAAGGCAGAGTGGGACGCGCTCGGCACCGTGTTCCTGGGCAGCGCCGGCTCGGTGAACAACTACCAGGCCGTCTGCACCGCCAACAAGGAGACCGTCGAGGCCTTCCGCGGCACCAAGGTGGTCGGCGCCGGCACGAACCTGCTCTACTTCTCGGGCGTCGGCGCGGTCGGCATTTCGAGCAACCTGGGCGACTACTACAACCAGATGCAGACGGGCATCGCCGAATGCGCTTCGGTGTGGGCGGAATCCGCCGCCGGCTTCAAGATGTACGAGGTCGCGCCCTACTTCATCAAGATCGACCAGGGAGCCACCAACTCCTTCGCCGTGGCAGCCAACAAGTCCTATTGGGACGGCCTGCCCGAGCCGGTGCGCACCGTGCTCGCCGAAGTGGCGATCGGCTATGGCGACGCGCTCGCCGACTACGTGAACGAGGTCTCGGAAAAGGGCATCCAGGCCTATCGCGACAATGGCGGCACGATCGTCGAGTACACCGACGAGCAGCGCAAGGCGTGGGCGGAATCGCTTCCCGACATCGCCGGCGACTGGGCCGAAGCCGCCGACAAGCTCGGCAAGCCCGGCTCCGCGGTGCTCGCACGCTACATGGAGATCCTGCGCGAGAACGGGGAAACCCCGCTGCGCGACTGGACCGCGGAATAGCATCATGCCGAAGGCGCATGACGTGGCCGACCCGGCGCATCGCCGGGTCGGGGTGACCTGGATCGCGAACCGGACGTCAGCGCTCTTCAACGCGCTCGGTTCGGCGGCGATCTTCGGCTTGATGTGCCTGATCTGCGCCGATGTCGCGGGCAGGTACTTCTTCAACGCGCCGATCTTCGGCGTCACCGAGATCGTCGAGATATCGATCGTGGCCATCGTCTTCGCCCAGCTTGCCGACACCACGGCGCGCGGAAGGCTCACGCGCGCCGACGGTGTTCTCACCGCGCTTCGCATGAGGCGACCGATGGCCGCGCGGGCGATCGACGTCGCCGCAGCGCTCATCGGCATCGCGCTGATGCTGATACTGGCCTATGCGGTCATTCCCGCAATGCTCAACGACTACCGACAGGGCTACTACATCGGCACCGTCGGCATCTTCACCTTTCCCTCGTGGCCGACCAAGGCGGTCATCGCCGTTGGCGTAATCCTGACGGCGCTGCAACTCGCGCTGTCGATCGTCGCGACGTTGCGCGGCGACAATGACGACGTTGCGGAGACCACCCCATGAGCCCGATCGAGATCGGCATCGTCTCGGTCGCCGGCATGCTGGTGCTCATCTACATGGGCATCCACGTGCCCTTCGTGCTGGCGATCACCTCGTTTGTCGGCGTGTGGATGATCCGCGGCAATTTCGACGTGGCCACGTCAATGCTGATGCATGCCGCAACGCAGGGCATCTCCGACTACATTTTCGGCGTCATTCCGCTTTTCGTGCTGATGGGCATGCTCGTCAGCGCGGCCGATCTGGGCCGCGATTCCTACATCGTCGCCAACCAGCTTCTCAAACGGCTGCCCGGCGGGCTGGGCGTGGCCACCGTCGCCGCCAACACGGTATTCGCCGCCATCACCGGCGTCACGATCGCCTCGGCCGCCGTCTTCTCCCGCATCGCGGTGCCGGAGATGCTCAAATTTGGCTACCAGAAGCGCTTCGCGGTAGGCGTGGTCGCGGGCAGTTCCGTGCTGGGCATGCTTATCCCGCCGTCGATCCTGCTGATCGTCTACGCGCTGATCGCCGAACAGTCGGTGGGAGCCATGTTCCTGGCGGGTATCGGGCCGGGGCTGCTGCTGGCCGCAATCTTCTCGCTCTGTATCTGCCTGACCGCGATCCTTGCCCCGCGGCTCATCATCGCCGACCCGGAAAAGGCCGCCGCCTACGATCCCGCCGACGAGCTCACCGGACCGCAGCTCCTCGCCAAGATCGCACCGACCTTCATCCTAGTCTTCGCCGTGCTCGGTGGCATCTACGGCGGCGTCTTCACGCCGACGGAGGCCGGTGCGGTCGGCGCCGCGCTTGCGCTGGTCGCCGCCGTCCTCAAGCGGAAGCTCTCGCTCAGGAGCTTCTGGGCGATCCTCATCGAGACCGGCTACATCACCGCGTCGATCCTGTTCATCGTCATCGCCGCGACCATGTACAGCCGCATGCTCGGCATCTCGGGCCTGCCGACCCAGATCAGCAACATCGTGGCCGACCTCAATGCCAGCTACTGGGTCATCCTGCTGATCTTCATCGGCCTGGCGCTGATCCTCGGCACGATCATCGATTCCGTCTCGATCATCCTCATCACCGTCCCGCTATTCATTCCGCTTCTCGCCCCCTTCGACGTCAACCTCGTCTGGTTCGGCATCGTCGCGGTGCTGGCGGTCGAGATCGGGCTGCTCACGCCGCCTTTCGGCATATCCTGCTTCGTCGTGCGCAGCACCTTGTCGGACTACGGCGTCAAGCTCGGCGACGTCTTCCTGGGCGCGCTTCCCTTCGCGCTGCTGATGCTGCTCGTGGTCTTCCTGATCGTGCTGTTTCCGCAGATCGTGCTGTTCTTCGTGTGAGGCGGGAATGGACGCGGCAGGCATAGCGCAGATGCAGGCACCGGCCGGACCGCTGCTCTTCACGCCGCTGTCGATCCGCGGCCGGACGTTGAGGAACCGCATCGTCCTGCCGCCGCTGTGCCAGTATTCGGCCCGCGACGGCCATGCCGGCGACTGGCATCTCGTCCATCTCGGCAAGTTCGCCCTCGGTGGCATGGGGCTGGTCTTCACGGAAGCCACGGCGGTGGAGGAGCGGGGCCGGATCAGCCACGGCGACCTCGGCATCTGGTCCGACGACTTCGTCCCCGGCCTGAGGCGGCTAACCGATTTCATACGCGGGCAGGGCGCGCTCGCCGGCATCCAGCTCGCCCATGCCGGCCGCAAGGGCGGCTGGCAGCGGCCCTGGGAAGGAAACGGTCCGGTAAGCGAGGCCGACCAGGCCCGCGGCGAGGGACCCTATGCGCTGGTCGGCCCCACCGGCGAGGCGCTGCGCGACGGCTTCACGGCGCCGACCGCGCTCGATGCGGGCCAGATCGCCGGCATCGTTGCCAGCTTCGCCGAAGGTGCGGCGCGCGCGCATGCGGCGGGCTTCGACGTCGCCGAGATCCATGGCGGCCACGGCTATCTGATCTCGAGCTTCCTCTCGCCGGGCGTCAACACGCGCGCGGACGGCTACGGCGGTGACCGGGCGGGACGCATGCGCCTCGCCCTGGAGATCGCGCGCGCCGTGCGCGAGCGCTGGCCGCGCGACAAGCCGCTCTTCTTCCGAATGTCCTCGGTCGACGGCGATCCGCAGGGATGGTCGATCGAGGATTCGATCGCGCTCGCCACGGAGCTCAAGGGCGCCGGCGTCGACGTCGTCGACTGCTCGTCCGGCGGCATGCGCGGCGCCACGACCTACGAGAATGCGGCGCGCCTGCCCGGCTTCCAGGTTCCCTATGCCGAGGCCATAAGGCGCGGCGCCGGGATTGCGACCATGGCCGTGGGGCACATACTCGACGGCCACCAGGCGGAATCGGTCCTGTCAGACGGGCGCGCCGACCTCGTCGCCGTGGGCCGGCAGGCCATGTACGACCCCTACTGGGCCCATCACGCAGCGCTGGCGCTGGGTTCCGACCCGCGCTTCGAGGGTTGGACGCCCCAGGCGGGATGGTGGCTGGCGATACGCGCCGAGGGGTTTTCGCGCAATGGGCTGGCCCCCGACGGAACGCCCGGACGCGATGCCGCGGGAGCGGCGGGATGAGCGCTCGCTGGAAGACACTGCTGACACCCGAAATCATCGCCGGACGCACCGCGCGCGGCGAATGGGACGGCATGACGATCGCCCGCCATCTCGACCGGCTCTGCGACCGGCGGCCTGACCAGCTCGTCGTGGTCGACGGCGGCAAGCGCATCGGCGCGGCCATGCTGCGCGACATGGCCCAGCGCCTGCTTGCCGCCCTCCAGGCGCGGGGCGTCCGGCCTGGTGACGTGGTCAGCTTCCAGCTTCCGAACTGGCATGAGGCGATCCTTGTCGAACTCGCCTGCGCCTATGGCGGGCTCGTCTGCAATCCGATCGTTTCGATCTACCGGGATGCCGAGGTGGCGCAGATCGCGGCGGATGCGCGCCCTCGCTTCCTGTTCGTGCCGCACGTCTTTCGCCGCTTCGACCATGCCGCGATGGTCGACCGCATTGGTGCCGGCTGGAAGGGCGTGACGGAGACGATCGTCGTGCGTCCGGAAGGCGGGACCGCCCACACCGGTTTCGAGGAACTGATGGCGGAAGCGAGCGGTGCGCCACGCCTGCCGGCGGTCGACGCCAACGACGTCAAGCTGCTGATGTACACCTCGGGCACGACCGGCCGGGCCAAGGGCGTGCTCCATACGCACAACACGATTGGCGCCGAGGTCAGGAACTTCATCGGCCATCTTGGCCTCGATGCGGGCGACGTCATCCTGATGCCGTCACCGCTGGGTCACATCACCGGCTACCTCTATGGCATGGAGATGCCGATCACGCTCGGCTGCCCGGTCGTGCTGATGGATGTCTGGGACGTCGCGCGCGCCGCCGACCTGATCGATGCCGAACGCGCGAGCTTCGTCATCGGGGCCACCCCCTTCCTGCAGGAGCTTGCCCGCTACGCCGAAGAGCACGACCGCAGGATGCCCACCCTGAGGCACTTCCCGAGCGGCGGCGCGCCGGTGCCGCCGGAGATCATCCGCCACGCCAATCGCGCCTTCGCCAACTGCACGGCCTTCCGGGTCTATGGCAGCACCGAGGCTCCCACGGTCAGCCTCGGCGTGCCGGATCGAGCCCGCGAGCATCTCGGCGCCACGACCGAAGGCTTCGTCGTGGGCCATGAAATAAGGCTCGCCGACCCCGAAGGCAGGACGGTCGAGCCCGGCGAGGAGGGCGAGGTCCTGTCGCGAGGGCCCGAGAATTTCGTCGGCTACACCAATGCCGACGACAACGCCGCCGCCTTCGACGCCGAAGGGTACTTCCGCACCGGCGATCTCGCCCGGATGACGCCGGAAGGCTGCCTCGTCATCACCGGCCGGGCCAAGGACCTGATCATCCGCGGCGGCGAGAACATCAGTCCCAAGGAGATCGAGGACGTCATCTACACCCATCCGGCCGTGCGGGAGGCTGCCGTGGTGGCAATGCCGCATCCCCGCCTGGGCGAGACGGCGTGCGCCTTCGTCACGCTGCGGCCAGGGGCCTCCTTCGATTTCGCGGCGATGGAGGAGGTGCTGAACCGCAGCGGGCTGGCGCGGCAGAAATTCCCCGAACGCCTCGAACTCGTCGAGGCCCTTCCCTACACGGCCGCCGGCAAGGTGCGGAAGAACGTTCTGCGCGACGAGATCAGGGCCCGTCTCGCCGCCGAGGCCGAACAAGTCTGAATCCCGAGGCGGTCAGACAGATGGTCCGCCTCGATCTCAACATGCAATCGATTGCAAAAAGGAGGAAGTCCATGCAGGAGAAAGTCGAGTTCAAGAGCGAGGGAAACACGCTGAAGGGCGTGCTGATCCGTCCCGACGGCGTCAAGGGCGACCTGCCCCTCGTCATCATGGCGGGCGGCTGGTGCTACACCAAGGAAGTGGTGATGCCGCACTATGCCAAGTGCTTCCACGCGATCGGCTGCGCGACGCTCTATTTCGACTACCGCAATTTCGGCGAAAGCGAGGGACAGCCGCGCCAGCACCTCAATCCCTGGGAGCAGATCGAGGACTATCGCAACGCGATCTCCTTCGCCGAAACGCTGCCGGGCATCGATCACAAGAAGACCGGCGTCTGGGGCATTTCATATGCCGGGGGCCACGTCATCATCCTGGCGGCGACCGACCCGCGGCCGGCCTTCGCCATCTCCACGGTGCCGGTCGTCGATGGCTTCGCGACCATGCGGCGATGCCATGGCGAGCGTCGCTTCGCGGAACTGCAGAAGGTGATCGCCGAAGATCGCAAGGCGCGCTTCGAGGGCAAGCCCAGCGGCAAGATCGCCATGTCGCCGAAGGAGGATCCTTCCAAGGAACTCTCCTCCTGGCCCTTCCCGCACGTCTATTCGGGCTTCATGGGCATCAAGGAGAAGGAAGCGCCGCTCCATGAGCACTGGAACACGATCGAGTCCGTCGAGTGGCTGATGCGCTACCAGGTGAAGCCGTATGCCGAGCGCATCGCCGAGACGCCCGTGATGGTCGCGCTGGCGCGTGCCGACAACATCACCTCGGCCGATCTCGAGGTCGAGACCTACAACGCGATCGCGTGCCCGAACAAGAAGCTGGCTTCGGTCGGCGGCATCGACCACATGAGCCTCTACACCAACACCGACCATCTCGCGAAGATGGGCAAGGTGCAGGCCGATTGGCTGAAAGAACTGCTGCCGACGATCGAGTAGCGCGGGGCGCGTGCCGGTGTCTTCACGACACCGGCACCACCTCGCCGGTCCGCGCCGACGCCACGATCGCCTCGAGCAGCGCGATGTTGGCGATCATCTCCTCGCCCGTGATCGGGTAGGTCCGCCCGCCGCGAACGGCCGCGGCGAAGGCGTCGAGATTGTCGTTCACCGCCTCCGAGGGCGGCTCCTCCGAGACAGAGATCGCCTCGCCCTTTCGGCCGCGCGTGACGACCCAGCCCTGTGGGTTCTCCAGATGCGCCTTGTCGCGGATGTCGAGCCAGCCCTCGGAGCCGAAAAGCGCGAAGCGCGAGACGAACGGCATGCCGAGCGACGCCGACACATGGGCCGTGCCGCCGCCGGCGAAGCGGACATGGGCGCTCATCGTGTCGCCCTGCGGCAGTTCGGAAACGAGATTCTCGCAGCTCGCGCGCACGTCACGGGCAGGGCCCATGAGGCGGATGGCGAGATCGGTGAGATGGATGCCCGTCGCGGTCATGCCGCCGGCGGGCGCCTCGCCGGCGTCTAGCCGCCAGTTGCCGGGCGCCAGCGCCAGAAACTTGTCGTGGCTGAAATTGGCCTCAATCTGAAGCAGGCGTCCGAAGCGTCCGGCATCGGCGTCGGCGAGCATCGCGGCAACCGGCGGCTCGAAGCGGCGCTCATGCCCCATGCCAAGCACGAGGCCCGCCTCGCCGCACAGGCGCACCAGGGCGACCGCCTCGCCACTCGTCAGTGCCAGCGGCTTCTCGCAGAAGACGTGCCGGCCGGCGGCGACGCACCGCCGGATCTGTTCGCCATGCAGCGCATGCGGCGTCGCGAGCACCGCTGCCTCGACGGCGTCGTCGACGAGCGCCTCCTCGAGAGACGTGCCGTGGGGGATGCCCATTTCTCCTGCGAAGGCCGCCGCCTCGGGCGAGGGGTCGACCGCGCGCACGAAGCGCAGCGCGCCGGGGCGCGACGCCGCGAGTTGCGCCATCTTGCGGCCCCACCAGCCGAGGCCGACCAGCACCGCATTGACCGGGCGATCGGTCACCGGTTGTCCATGCGCTTGAGGAAGGGATGTATCCTGATCTCGCCCCACACGCCGGCCCGGTTGAAAGGATCCTCGCCATTGAAGCGTTCCACCGCCTCGCGCGTATCGGACTCCACCAGGAAGGCCGAGCCGATCATCGTCTCGTTGTCGGGCGCGAGCAACGGGCCCGAGACGAGGATGCGCACCGGAGCGGCGGCGAGATAGGCCTTGTGCGCGTCGTAGTTGGCCAGCCGGCCAGCTCCCGCCCCCGGACGGTCAAGGCAGTGGATGATGTAGTGCATCGCGCGGCTCCTTCTCGAGAGGTTCCGGACTTCCATTTGACCCGTTCACGGTCTATGCAATCGATTGCAGTTTGTCCAGCCTGCGGACGGAGAGCGAGATGGAGACGAAAAGCATCGGATGGGTCGGACTGGGCAAGATGGGCGCGCCCATGGCGCGCCGTGTTCTTGCGGCCGGTTTTCCCGTGGCCGTGTTCGACAAGGACCAGGACCGCGCCGCTCCGCTTGCGCGCGCCGGCGCATCGATCGCCGGCGACCCGGCCGAACTCGCCGCACGCAGCGAAATCATCTGCCTGACGATCCCCAACGACGAAGCGCTCGAAGCGGTGCTGCTCTCGGCGGACGGCCTGCTGCCGCATCTGACAGCGCGCCACCACGTCGTCGAAATGAGCACCGTTTCGCCGGCCGCGTCGGGCAGGGTCGCGGCGGCGCTGGCGCAGCGCGGCACGGGATATCTGCGTGCGCCCGTCTCCGGCAGCACGGCGACCGCCGAGGCGGGAAGGCTGACCGTGCTCGCCTCCGGATCGGCGGAAACCTACCGGGCCAGCACGCCGCTCTTCGCCGCCTTCGCAACCAGAACCTTTCTGCTGGGCGGCGGCGAGGAGGCGCGCTTCATGAAGCTGGCGCTCAACGGCATGGTGGCGGCGACGGCCGGCTTCATGGCGGAGGCGATCGCGCTCGGCAGGCTGGGCGACGTGCCGCTGCCCGTCATGCTCGACGTCATCTCCGAGAGCGTCGTCGCCTCGCCGCTCATCGCCTACAAGCGCGACCTGATCCTCGATGGACGATACGAGCCTCAGTTTTCCGTCGACCAGATGCTCAAGGATCTGGCCCTCATCGGCGACGAGGCGCGGCGCGGCGGGCTCGACACGGACCTTCTCGACATCGTGGTAGCGAGACTGCGCCGCCAGAGCGAGGCCGGGGCGGGCGCAAAGGACTTCTTCTCGATCGCGGGTTGAGTAGGTTTAGCCCTGCGCGCGCGTCGATGGCAAACGGTGCCGCCAACGTCCCCTGATTGGAAAAATTTTCTGCTGTCACCTGCTTGCGGGCCGCCGGTGATTGTGGAAATCTGATTTCAGGATCAATAATCAGTATTGGTCCGGGAGGAGAATTCTGATGGACGCCGATTGGTCGCCGGCGGAGCGCGCGTTCCGCGACGAGGTCCGTTCCTTCACGGCCACGAACCTGCCCGCCGATGTTCGCGACAAGGTCCTGAATGGCCGGCCGCTGAACCGAGACGACCACATGCGCTGGCAGGATATCCTCGCCGCGAAGGGCTGGCTGGTCGGCTTCTGGCCGAAGGAGCATGGCGGCCTGTCCTGGACGCCGACCGAGAGCTACATCTTCCAGGAGGAGACCACGCGCCACGGCGCGCCCTGGCTGCTGCCCATGGGCATCAACTATGTCGGCCCCGTCATCTACACATACGGCAATGACGAGCAGAAGCGTCGTCACCTGCCGGGCATCGCCTCCAACGCCACCTTCTGGTGCCAGGGCTATTCCGAGCCCAATGCCGGTTCAGACCTCGCACGGCTGAAGACGCGCGCGGTGCGCGACGGCGACGAATACGTCGTCAATGGGTCGAAGATCTGGACGTCCTACGCCCACTGGTCGGACTGGATCTTCGCGCTGGTGCGCACCGATCCCGAGGCCAAGCCGCAGGATGGCATCTCCTTCCTGCTGATCGATCTGAGGTCGAAGGGCGTCACCGTGCAGCCCATCACTTCCATCGAGGGGCACCACCACCTCAACCAGGTCTTCTTCGAGGACGTGCGCGTCCCCGTCGACAACCGCGTCGGCGAGGAAAACCGCGGCTGGACATATGCGAAGTTCCTGCTCGGCCACGAGCGCGTGCTCTCGGCGGAAGTCGGCAAGGCCAAGCGCTACCTGGAACGCGTGAAGCGGCTCGCCGCGGAGCGCGGCCTGTCCGGCGACCGGCGCTTCCTCGATCGCTATGCCCGATTCGAGATCGACGTCATGGCTCTCGAATGGACGACGCTGCGCCTGCTCGACACCGTCATGTCGGGCGGAACGGTGGGCGCTGAAGCGTCGCTCCTCAAGCTGCGCGGCTCGACGATCGTCCAGACGATCGCCGAATTCGCCGTCGACGTGCTCGGCGTCGATGCCATCCCCTATGACCACGCATGGCTTGCAGAGCGCGCCAACCTGCCTGCCCCGGGCCTCGACCGCGACATGGGCGTGACCGCCGAATTCCTCTTCCAGCGCGCGCCCACCATCTGGGGCGGCTCGAACGAGATCCAGAAGAACATCCTCGCCAAGCACGCGCTCGGCCTCTGAAGGATCACCACGTGCAACTGACCCTCAATTCCGAACAGGCGCAGCTCCGGGACGCGATCGCGCGCTTCGTCGCCGAGCGCTATCCCGACAGCCGGCGCCGTGATCATGCCGACAGTGCCGAGGGCTTCGGCCGCGACGCCTGGGCTCAGATGGCCGGACTCGGCTGGCTGGGCGCGGGACTGTCCGAGGAAGAGGGCGGCTACGGCGGTGGCCCGGTCGAGGTGATGGTCATCATGGAGGCGGCCGGGCGGGGCCTGATGCAGGAGCCGCTGCTTCCCGTCATGGTGCATTCGGCGCGGCTGCTGCTGGCGGCGGGGCGTGGCCCGGACGCGGTCGCCGGCATCCTGTCCGGCGATGAGATCGTCGTGGTGGCCGTCGACGATCCGGGCCTGAACGGAGCCCGTCAGGCGACCCGTATCGAGGCCGGCGGCGAGGGGTACGTGCTCGCCGGCGCAAAGCGGCTCGTTCCCTTCGGCCATGTGGCGGACGCATTCCTCGTTTCCTGCGCCTTCCAGGGACGACCCGCAGTGGTACGCGTTCCGGCTTCCGCGACGGGCCTCGACGTGGTCGCATACCGCACCATCGACGGCCGCCGCGCGGCCGATCTCACCTTCGACGGCGTCATCGTGCCGGCGGTCGATCTTGTCGCCACCGGTGACGCCGCGGCCGGGGCGCTGGCGCTGGCCGAGCAGCATGCCATGGCAGCGCTCTGCGCCGAGGCGGTCGGCGTCGCCCAGTTTCTGCACGACACCACGCTCGATTACGTCAGGACGCGCGAGCAGTTCGGCCAGGCGATCGGCCGCTTCCAGGCCGTGCAGCACAGGATGGCGGACATGTTCGCCGCGCTCGAGGAAGCGCGCTCGCTTGCGGTGATGGCGACGGTAAAGCTCGCATCGTCCGTTCCGGCCGAGCGCGCCCATTCGGTTTCGGCCGCCAAGATCGGCGTGCTGGCGCGGGCCATGCATGTCGGGCGCGAGGCGATCCAGCTCCATGGCGGCGTCGGCATGACGGAGGACCTGCCGATCGGGGCGGGCTTCCGGCGGCTGAAGGCGCTGAGCCTCGCCTTCGGCGACGAGAACCATCACCTCGACCGCATGGCGCCAGGCATCGCCGCCGGCGTCTACGCGTGAGCGACACGAAATCAGGGACGGAGACAAGCGAATGAGCGTCGAATTCTTCAAGGGCTACGAGACAATCACCTTCAGCCGCGAGGGCAGGATCCTCACGATCACCCTCAACCTGCCCGACACGCTCAACGCGGTGAACGCGAAGCTGCACACGGAGCTCTCCCGCGTCTTCACCGACGCCAACGAGGACCCCGATTCCGACATCGTCGTGCTGACGGGCGCGGGCCGCGCCTTCTGTGCCGGAGGCGACGTCGACTGGATGCAGGATTCGATCGACGACCCCGAAATGTTCTCGGTCACCGGCGTCGAGGCCAAGCGCATCATCTTCTCGCAGCTCGATCTGGAAAAGCCGCTGATCTGCCGGATGAACGGCCATGCGATGGGGCTCGGCGCGACGATCGCGCTGACCTGCGACATCGTGATCGCGTCGGAGAAGGCGAAGATCGGCGACCCGCACGTCTCGATCGGGCTCGTGGCGGGCGACGGCGGCGCCGTTCTCTGGCCGCAGCTCATCGGCTTCCTGCGCGCCAAGGAATACCTGCTCACGGGCGACCCGATACCTGCCGCCGAGGCGGCCCGCATGGGGCTGATCAATCGCGCTGTCGCGCCCGAGCAGCTCGACGACGAGGTCTATGCGCTGGCCCGGCGGCTGGCTTCCGGCGCGCGCAAGGCGATCCGCTGGACCAAGGTGTCGACCAATATCGCGCTCAAGCAGCTGGCCCATTCGATCATGGATACGAGCATCGCCTACGAGACGCTCTCCAACCTGTCCAAGGACCACCAGGAAGCGGTGACCGCGTTCCGCGAGAAGCGCAAGCCGGTCTTCACCGGCGAATGAAGTCCCTTCAACGCATGCCGGCGCCGTGAAGCATCTGCGCCGTTCGTTAACCCGGAGGAGTGAGGAAATGACGACACTGAACAGGCGCAGCGTACTCAAGGGCGGCGCGGCCGCGACGGCCGGCATCTTGCTGCCGATGCCCTTCATCCACCGCGCCGCGGCGCAGGAGACGATCACGATCGGCGTCATCACGCCGCTGTCGGGTCCGCAGCAGCTCATCGGCAACTTCGTCAAGATCGGCGCCGAGATCGGCGCGGACTGGGTCAACGCCAATGGCGGCATCGGCGGCAAGCAGGTGAAGCTCGAGTTCCGCGACGACAAGGCGAACCCCAACGACGCCACCGTCGTGACCCGTGAGCTGCTCGGCTCGGGCGTGACGCTGACGCTGGGCGCCATCGCCAGCCCCGTGGCACTCGCCATGGGACCGCTGATGCAGCAGGAGGGCGGCGTCCACCTGACGGCAGGCGCCGGCACCGAGAAGCTGAACCACGAGAACTACAATGACCACGTCTTCCGCGTGGGCGACAACCCGTACACGCGCAACAAGGGCCTGGTGCGCCAGATCATCGAATCGCACCCGGAGGTTTCCACCTGGGGCGGCATCATCCCCGACCATGAATACGGCCGCACGACCTGGGCGATCTTCGTCGACGCGATGCTGGAGCTCTACCCCGAGAAAACCGGCAACCAGCCGGCAATCCAGCAGCCGATCCTCGTCCCCTACGGCTCGGGCGACTACAAGAACTTCATCGGCCAGGCCGCGCGCCTGGAGGTGGGCGGATTCTACACCTCGGTCTACGGCGGCGACGCCGTTACGCTCTATCAGCAGGCCAAGCCGTTCGGCCTGTTCGACGACAAGATCCTCGTCGATTCGGCCAACGAGTTCCTCGTCGCCACCGCCATGAAGGACCAGATCCCCGTCCACTGGACCGGCTTCCACTGGTACTACGAGACCAACAAGGGCAACGCCCTCTCCGACAATCTCTACGAGGAGTACGTCAAGCGCACCGGCGACAAGTTCCCGATGGGCTGGGCGGCCGAGGCGCAGGCGGGCGTTCTCGCCTACAAGGCGGCGGTCGAGAAGACGAACGGGTCGACCGAGGCCGGCGAGGTGATCGCGGCGCTCAAGGGTCTTACGTTCGACAGCGCCACCGGTCCGCGCACGATCCGACCCGAGGACAACCAGGCGATCAAGAACGTCGAGCTCTGCAAGCTCGAGCCCGACGCGGGCTCGGAAGCCGGCTTCAAGGTCTCCGAGTACAAGCAGGTCGACGGCGCGGCCATCATCGAGCCGCCGACGCCGGGCAAGAAGCTCGAACTGAGGACGCTCTGACGTCCGACCGACGAAGGACGATCGGGCCTCGGCCCGCCGTCCGACCCGTCGGTTCGATCCGTTCCGCCTCCCAAGCGCCGGGTGAAGCACTCAGCTTCACCCGGCACCGCGCAGGGTCATCACAGTGTTCGACATCGGTCTCACCATCTTCAACGGCCTGTCCTGGGGCATGGCGACCTTCCTGGTCGCGGCCGGGCTGACGCTGATCTTCGGCATCCTGCACATACTGAATTTCGCCCATGGCGGATTCTTCATGATCGGCGCCTACCTCGCCTACACGGCGATGACGGCGCTGGGCGGCGGCCTGCCGGTCTGGCTCTACATCGTCCTGGCGCTCGGCGCGGGCATAGTCGTGGCATTGCTCGGCGTCCTGGTCGACATCGTCATCTTCCGCCGCCTTCGCGGGGTCGAGGACGCATACGTCCTGATCGCCACCTATGCGCTGCTGCTGGTTTGCGTGGGCGCGGTGCAGCTCGTATGGGGGCTCAACTTCATGAGCGTCATGCCCCCGCCGGCCTTGAACTCGGCGTTCCGGGCGGGCGGCCTCATCATGCCGACCTACACCCTCTTCGTCATCGTCTGCGGCATCCTCGTCTTCATCGCGCTGGAACTCTTCATCTCGCGCACGCGCACCGGCCGACTCATCCGCGTCGTCGCCATGGACGCCTGGATGGCGCGCCTGCTCGGTCTCGACGTGAAGCGCATCTACCTCATCACCGTCGCTATCTCCTTCGCATTGGCGGGTCTCGCCGGCGGATTGCTGGTCGCCAACCAGAGCCTGTCGCCGGAGCTTGGCGGCGTGTTCCTGCTGCAGGCCTTCGCGGTGGTCGTCGTGGGCGGCATGGGCTCTATCCGCGGCGCCTTCCTGGCGGCCATCCTGCTCGGCCAGATCGAGGCCTTCGGCAGCGTGTTCTTCCCCAACTATCCGGGCATCTACTACCTCATGGCGCTGGCCGTGATCCTGCTCGTCAAGCCCGAGGGCCTGCTGGGCAAGGAGCAGCCGACATGAGTGACTACCGCTCGCGCTTCTGGCTGAACCTGGCGATCGCGCTGATCGGCCTCGCCGCCTTCGCCGCCGTGCCCCATCTCTTCAATCGAGGCATCGTCTTCCTCGCCGGGCTGATCGCCATCAACGTCGTCTTCGCGCTTTCCTGGAATCTGCTTTTCGCCGGCATCGGGCTTCTCTCCTTCGGCCAGGCGATGTTCTTCGCAGGCGGCGCCTACATGGTCGCCGTGCTCTCGCTCAACATGCCCGACATGCCCTTCCTCGCGATGATCGCGCTGGGTGCGGCGACCGGCGGCGCTATCGCCCTCGTCTTCGGCTTCATCGCGCTCAGGCGCGCAAGCGGCACCTACTTCGCCATCCTCACGCTGGCCTTCGCCGAACTCGTCCACATCGTCATCACCAAGACCAACATGCTCGGCCGCAACGACGGGCTGGTCGGCATCCGCCGGCCGGTAATCGATTTCGGCCTTTTTGAGCTCAACCTCGCCACCGGCAACGGCTACTACTACTTCCTGATCGCCGTCATGGCCGCCGCCGCCTTCGCGCTCTGGTGCCTGCAGAACTCGCCCGCCGGCCGCCTCATGCAGGCGATCCGGCAGGAACCGATGCGCGCCGCCTTCCTCGGTGCCGACATCCAGTCCTGGCGGCTTTTCGCCTTCGTCGTCTCGGGCAGCTTCGCCGGCCTTTCCGGCGCGATGCTGGCGCCCTGGGCGCAGATCGTCTCGCCCGAGATCGCCCATTGGTCGCAATCCACCCATCCGATCCTGTTCTCGCTGCTGGGCGGCACCGGCAGCTTCTGGGGCCCGGCGCTGGGCGCGGTGATCTTTGGCGCCGTCGACTACTGGACGCGAAACCTGCATGGCCTTGCCGACCTCACCGTCGGGCTGATGCTTCTGGCGGTGGTGCTCGCCATCCCCGGCGGCATACTCGGCCTGGTCTCTCGCGCCGCCCGTCGCCGCCGCCAGGCCCCGGCCGGCAAGGCCGCGCCGGTTGCCCGGCTGAAGAACGCGGAGAAGACGTCATGAGCGGCGAGATCCTCCGGGCCACCGGCATCTACAAGTCCTACGGCCCCGTGAAGGTGCTGAAGGACGTCTCGATCGGGCTCACGACCGGCGAGGCCCATGTCGTCATCGGTCCGAACGGCGCAGGCAAGACGACGCTGTTCAAGTGCCTGTCGGGCGAATCCATGGTCGATGCCGGCGAGATCAGGCTGAAGGACGAAACCGTCACCCGCCTGCCGGGATGGCGGCGCGTCCATCGCGGCGTCGGCCGTTCGTTCCAGGTCGCCAAGATATTCGCCGACATGACGGCGCACGAAAATCTGGTGGTCGCGGTGGAGACCCGCGAGCGCCTTTCGAAGGGACGCCTCTCCGGCCTGTTCCGGGTCGCGCCCGACGATGCGACGCGACGCGAGGTCGACGGACTCATCGCCGCGCTCGGCCTCGGTGACGCGGCCGATGCGCCTGCGCGCATCCTGTCGCATGGCGACAAGAAGCGGCTGGAACTGGCCATGAGCCTCGCGCTCAAGCCGTCGCTGCTGATGCTCGACGAACCGACCGCCGGCATGTCACCCGGCGATCGCGCCGAGGCCGTGCGCATGATCGCGCGGGTGCGAAAGGACTACGGGTTGACGCTGCTGCTGACCGAGCACGACATGGAAGTGGTATTCGGTCTCGCGACGCGGCTAACCGTGCTGCACCACGGCGAGATCATCGCTTCGGGCGAGCCCACCGCGGTCCGCGCCGACGCGCGGGTGAGGGAGGTCTATCTTGGCCACGCCTGAAGCTCTGCTCTCCGTCACCGGGCTCGACGCCCACTATGGCGGCAGCCACGTCATCCAGAACGCCACGATCCGCGTCGGCGCCGGCGAGAGCGTGGCGCTGCTCGGCAGGAACGGCGCCGGCAAGTCGACGCTGATGAAGAGCATCCTCGACGCGGGTCCGCGCGTTTCCGGCGCGATTACCTTCGACGGCGTCACGCTCGACGGCCTGCCCACCGAGAAGCGCAGCCGGCTCGGGCTCATGCTGGTGCCCGAGGATCGCCGCATCTATCCCAAGATCAGCGTCGCGGAGAACATCGAGCTGGGCCGCTTCGCGGCCGGCGGGCGACGCGCCACGATGAGCCTCGCCGACATCTGGACGCTCTTCCCGCTGCTCGAGCCTCTTAAGGAACGTTCCGGCTTCCAGCTCTCCGGTGGCCAGCAGCAACTCGTGGCCGTGGCACGCGGCGTGTTCGGCGAACCGAAGCTGCTTTTGCTCGACGAGCCGGTGGAAGGCCTTGCCCCGGTGGTGGTGGACGAGATGGCGGGCCATATCGGCAGGCTCCGGGAACGCGGCCTGTCGCTGCTCATCGCCGAGCAGAACCTCGCTTTCGCGCGCCGCTGCACCGACCGCGTGTTCCTGATCGATTCGGGCCGGATCGTGTTCGACGGCGCATGGGAAGCCTTCGATGCCGACCCCACGTTGAAGGAAAGGTATCTGGCGGTATGACCGGACTGGCACGACAGGGAGGTCGGTCATGAACACGCCTGCCTCATCCGCCTCGCAGGGCTGGACCATGCACTTCGCCGAGGGCGAGGTCGCGGCCCGAAGGGCGGCCGGCGAATGGACCGGCGAGACGCTCGGCGACATGGCGCGCCTGCGCGCCGCGGACACGCCCGGCCAGGTTGCGGTGATCGGCGAGGATGCCAGCCTCACCTTCGCGGACCTGCTCGACCAGGCGACGGCCCTCGCCAGGGGCCTTCTGGAGACCGGTATCGAACGCGGCGACACGGTCAGCTTCCAGCTCCCGAACTGGACCGAGGCCATCGTCATCGACCTGGCCTGCGCGTTGGCCGGCTTCGTGATCAATCCCGTCATACCGATCTACCGGCAATCTGAGCTGCGCTTCATTCTCAAGGACTGCCGCGCCAGGCTGATCTTCGTTCCCGAGAGCTTCCGCGGTATCGACTACCCGGAGATGATCGCCGGCCTGCGCGATGAATTGCCGGGCCTGGCGCATGTCGCCGTCACGCGCGGCGCGCGCGGCGGTACGACGACCTACGACGCAATCCTCGCGGCAGGGCGCGCCTCCACGCGCGTGCTCGAGGAGGCGGACGCCGATGCCGCCAAGTTCATCATGTACACCTCCGGAACCACGGGCCGGCCCAAGGGCGTGATCTACAGCCAGAACCAGCAGCGTCGCCCGCTCTGGGCAAGCTTCACCTCCTGGGGCCTGAAGCCCGGCTCGCGGCTCATCATGCCGAGCCCGGTGACCCATGTGACCGGCTTTTCCTACGGCATGGAGATGCCGATCCTGTTCGGCACGCGCACCACCTTCATGGAGAAGTGGGACGCCGCCCGCGCCGCCGAGATCATCGACGAGCAGCAGATCGAGTTCATGATCGGCGCCACGCCGTTCCTGGCCGAACTGGTCGAACAGGCCGAGCGGCGCGGAACCAGGCTGCCGAGCCTTCGCATTTTTGCCTGCGGGGGCGCGGCTGTTCCCCCGGAGATCGTGCGCCGCGCCCATCGCGCATTCGCCCAGGCGCGCGTGTTTCGATGTTTCGGCTCCTCCGAATGCCCGATGATCACCCAGGGCACGCTCGACGATCCCGAGCTCGCCGCCACGACCGACGGGCGCATTTTCGACTGGGACGTCAAGATCGTGGACGGCGCGGGCAGGCGGCTCGACTGGGGCGCGGAAGGCGAAATCCTGGCCAGGGGCCCGAGCCTCTTTCGCGGCTACACCGACGCGGACGCCAATCGCGAGGCTTTCGACGCGGAGGGCTACTTCCGCACCGGCGATCTCGGCACGGTTTCGGCTGACGGCATCATCACCATCACCGGACGCAAGAAGGACATCATCATCCGGGGCGGCGAGAACCTGTCTGCCAAGGAGATCGAGGACGCGCTGCACGAGCACCCTGCGATCCGCGAGGCGGCCGTCGTCGCGATCCCGCATCCGCGCCTCGGCGAGGGCGTCGGCGCCTATGTCATCCCCTCCGGCGAGGCGCGGCCCGACCGGGACGCCGTCGCCGCATGGCTTAAGGAACGCGGGCTTGCGCCGCAGAAATGGCCCGAGCGCATCGACTATGTCGATGCCCTGCCCAAGACCGCGTCCGGCAAGGTACAGAAGCACGTGCTGCGCCGGATGGCCGCCGGCGGTGACGGGACCGGCGGAGGGACGGCTCCTTGACTGGATTGCGCCGAGCTTCCACAACCGCCTCGACGCGGAGGCGGATGGCGAAGGGCACCATGGGCAAGCGGGAACAGAAGGCGCGTGCTACGAAGGAGGCCATCTACGCCGCCGCCGCCAGGGTCGTCGGCCGGGTCGGCTACGCCAAGGCGTCGATGGCCGCGATCGCTGCCGAGGCCGGTGTCTCCTACGGCCGGATCTATCTCTATTTCGAGAATCAGCAGGACCTCTTCAACAAGCTCCTGCCCTATATCGGCGAGGAGATGCTGCACTACATCGCCGAGAAGACGCGCGAAGGGCGGACGACCGCCGAGCGCGAGCGGCTCGGCGTGCATGCCAATTTCGACTACCTGCACGAGAACCCCGAACTGCACCGCGTGCTCAACGAGGCGGCGTTCTTCGCGCCTGAGTCCTACCGCGCCTATTTCGGGCGCATGGTCGACGGATACCGCCGCTCGCTGCAGCGTGGCATCCAGAACGGCGAACTCGCCGATTACAGCCCCGCCGAAACCGAGACGCTGGCGCTGATGTTCGTCGGCGCGCGCGAATACATCGTCCAGCGCTATGCGGTTCGCGACGACCTCATCGAGAAGCCGCCGACGGACGTCCTGCAGACCTATCTCAAGGCCTATGCGCTGGCGCTGGGCTTCGACCCCTCCGTCATGCTGGACGGCCAGGGCGAACCTGCTGAGCCGACCCCTGCGCCCAAGCCCGGTGGGAGCCGGGCATGAAGCGGGTGGAGATCGCGCGTTACGGCGTGCCGGAGGAGGTCGCGCGCTGCGTCGAGGCTCCCGACCTGTCGCCGCCGGCCGACGGCGAGGTCGTCTTCCGCGTGCTCGCCTTTCCGATCAACCCTGCCGACGTCTGGTTCTGCCGCGGGCTCTACAGGCTGAAGCCGCCCTTGCCCGCCACGCCGGGCGCCGAATGCGTCGGCCGCGTCGAGGCGGTCGGACGCGGCGTGACCCACGTCGCGCCGGGCGACCTGGTCATCAACCTCCAGCGCGAGAACTGGGCGACGCACCGCAAGGTGAAGGCCGACGACGTGATCCGCGTGCCGCCCGGGCTCGACCTCGCCCAGGCCGCGATGCTGCGGATCAATCCGCCGACCGCCCATCTGCTGCTTTCCGACATCGTCGATCTCGCCCCCGGCGACTGGATCATCCAGAACGTCGCCAATTCCGGCGTCGGCCGTCTGGTGATCGGCTTCGCGCGCGAACGCGGCATCAACACGATCAATCTCGTGAGGCGCGAAGGCCTCTTCGACGAGCTTTCCGCCCTCGGCGCGACGGTCTGCCTGGTGGACGGTCCCGACCTTCCCGAACACGTCGCCGCGGCGACCGGCGGCGCGCCCGTCCGGCTCGGCATCGACGCCGTGGGCGGCATGGCGACCGAGCGCATGGGGCGCTGCGTGGCCGATGGCGGCGTGGTGTGCAACTACGGCGCCATGAGCGACGAGGAGCCGGTCTTCGGAAAGGCGGAACTGATCTTCAGGGGCGTCAGCCTCACGGGCCTGATGCTCGGCCGCTCGCTCGCCCGGCGCTCGCCTGCGGAGGTACGTGCGCTGTATGCCGATCTCGCCGAAAAGCTCCTGGCCGGGCGGTTCCACGTGCCGGTTGCGCGCATCTACCCGATCGAGGAGATCGCCGAGGCGCTCCGCCATACCCAGCGCAACGCGCATGGCGGCAAGATCCTCGTGGCCCCGAACGGGCCGCTCTGAACCGGCGCCTGAACGCGTTATCCCCACATGCCGCGCATCTTCGCCTTGAGATCCACGCGGGTCTCCGGGCGGGGCTGGCGGTCGTCGGACCCCACGGCGGCTGGCGGCCATGATATCCGCTCGAAACGGTCCAGCATGTGGTCGGCGATGAAGCGCGTGCGCGATGCGTAGACATGCCGGTCGCCCCGCGCGGCCTGCCCGTGCACGAAGAAGCGCTGCGGCGTGACGATGGCGAGCGTGTCCCTGGCGCGCGTCATGGCGACGTAGAGCAGCCTGCGCTCCTCTTCGATCTCCTCCCGCTCCCCGACCGCCAGGTCGGAGGGGATGCAGCCGTCCACGCCGTTGAGCACGAAGACCCTGCGCCATTCCTGGCCCTTGGCCGAGTGGATCGTCGACAGGATGAGATAGTCCTCGTCGAGCAGCGGCGGCCCGGCCTCGTCGCTGGTGGCGTCGGGCGGATCGAGCGTGAGCTCGGTCAGGAACCGCTCGCGCGAGGCGTAACCGGCCGCGATCTGCTCGAGCTGCATGAGGTCGGCGCGGCGCATCGCGGCATCCTCGTGCAGCCGTTCCAGATGCGGCTCGTACCACAGCCGCGCGCGTTCCAGGTCCGCCGGCCATTCCGGCTTCGACCTCAGGCCGCAGAAGAGCTCCACGAAGCCAGTCCAGTCGGCCATGGCGCGGGCGGGCGGGCGATGGAACTGAAGGCCCAGCGCAGCATCCAGCTCGCGCTCCATCGCCTCCATCGCCGCGGCCGCGGCCGACGGCCCGATGCCGGGCACGAGCTGCAGCACGCGGAAGCCCGCTACCCGGTCCCTCGGGTTCTCCGCGAAGCGTAGGATCGCGAGCGTATCCTTCACATGCGCGGTGTCGAGGAACTTCAACCCGCCGAACTTCACGAAAGGGATGTTGCGCCGCGTCAGCTCGACCTCAAGTGGGCCGGAGTGGTGCGAGGCGCGGAAGAGCACGGCCTGGCTCTTGAGCGCGACACCCTCCTCGCGCGCCTCCAGCACGCTGGCAGCGACGTAGTCCGCCTGCCCCGCCTCGTCGCGCACGGTGACGAGAAGCGGCTTCTCCATCGAGCGGCGGTCGGTCCACAGGTTCTTGGTGAACCGCTCGGGTGCCTCGTCGATGACGGCATTGGCGGCATCGAGGATCCTGTCGGTCGAGCGATAGTTGCGGTCGAGCGTGACGACGCGGGCCGGCTCGGTGAAATGGCCGGGGAAGTCGAGGATGTTGCGCACCTCGGCCGCGCGGAACGAGTAGATGGATTGTGCGTCGTCGCCGACGACGGTCAGTCCGCGACCGTCCGGCTTCAGCGCCAGCAGGATCGAGGCCTGCAGCCGGTTGGTATCCTGGTATTCGTCGACGAGGATATGGTCGAAGCGTGCCGCGAGCGCGCCGGCGATTTCCGGCTCCGCGCACATATGCGCCCACCACAGCAGCAGGTCGTCATAGTCGAGCACGTTCTGCGCCTGCTTGGCTTCGACATATGCCGAGAACAGCCGCTTCAGCTCCTCCGCCCAGCCGATGCACCAGGGAAAGTGCCGGCCGAGCACGGGCTCGAGTTCCGACCTGGCGTTGACCGTGCGCGAGTAGATGGCCAGGCAGGTGCCCTTCGCAGGAAACCGGCTCTCGGTCTTCGACAGGCCGAGTTCGTGGCGCACGAGGTTCATCAGGTCGGCAGAATCCTCGCGGTCGTGGATCGTGAAGGCCGGGTCCAGCCCGATCTCGGGCGCATGGTCGCGCAGCAGCCGCGCGCCGATGGCATGGAAGGTGCCGGCCCAGTTGAGCCCCTCCGTCAGCACGGTCGCCCTGTCGCCCATCACGCGCGCCGCGATGCGCTCCACCCGGTTGCGCATCTCGGATGCCGCGCGGCGCGAAAACGTCATCAAAAGGATACGGCGGGGGTCCGCGCCGCCGACGATCAGATGCGCCACGCGATGCGCCAGCGTGTTGGTCTTGCCCGACCCCGCCCCGGCGATGATGAGGAGGGGCGGAGCGACCGTGCTCCCGCCATGTTCGACCGCGGCCCGCTGCGCGTCGTTCAGGCCGGCGAGATGATCCGTGCTCGCCACGGGGTGCTGCGTCGAATCAAGGAGAACTGCCGTCATGCGGCGGACTGAACTCCGTTTCCGGTTCGTTCGCAACCGGGCGGGCACGCATGCATCGCTGGGGAGGCCGCACCCGGCGTTGAATAGTCGACGAAGATGTGATCCTAGGCCGAAGCGGCCACGTGAGCGTCTTGATGCTTGGCTGAAGCCGCGCCCTTGAGCTCCAGTCCGTTCATGCGGAAAAACGACTGGAATTTGAAGTAGTACTGATCGTAGCTCTCCGTCAGAGCGTTGGCGTCCTCCTGTCGGTAGAGGCTCGTCAAGTCTTCTGTGCGCGACGCAACGGCTGCGGAGACGACGGGTATCCGCATTGCACGAGCCGTCTCGACCGTCCTCGCGTCATGCGCGATCAGCAGCGAGGGGATGCCCGCGAGAATGGCGGCGATGCTGCCGTGAAGCCTCGTTCCCACACAGAACCGCTTGGTCTTGAGGTACCCGATCCAGTCGTCGAGGCGAAGAAAGGCCTTGCCGTGATCCTTGATGTAGGCGCGCACATCTTCAAAGGGAGCGCCATATGTCTCCGACAGGACGCTCTTCGCCTCGTCGTTAAGTTCTTCGTCGTCGAGGACGAGCATATCGGCCAGTTCAGCCTGGAAGATGATGTCCATCTTCTCGCGGAAGGCCCTGTGATAGAACGGCACCTGCACGGGGTTGCACTTCCTGAACAGAGAGCGCGTCGACTGTATGGCGACTTCGTCGGCCGATGCGCCGGCGGGGCTTGCAGAAAGAACAGGCGGCGTCGGACCGTTCGCCAGCATTGAAGGACATCCTGTGGCGAGCACGTTGCGGAAGCCATAGTATTCCAGCACTCGAGCCGAATACCCGCCTCGAACGGAGATCATCGAAGATGACTCAGCAGCCAAGCGGATGAGCCGCAGAGTACCTTCCTTTATCTGCGGAATGTCACGGCTTGTAGCGCCTTGTGCGCCGAGGCCGACCAGTACCACCGGCAAACCCGCCGCGACCAGCCGATCCGCCAGCCGTGTGAAGTCCGACGTCTTGTTCGCCCAGTTGGCGGCTGCGACGACGATAACGTCGCAATCATCGACCTCGCGGGGATGAAAGCTGTACGAACCCGCCTTCGCTCCTTCCAGCGACCGGTAAAGGCCTTCGGCGAATAGCAGGTTGCCGAAGTTGTTGCCGTAGGCTTGCAGCATCCGTGTTCGGTCGAAACCCTCATCGGCAAACCTGTCGGCGTGGACACCGGCGACATATGGGCGCTTGTACATCGTCTCTCCCGGAAGAATCGACCATTGCGGGTCGCCCCATCTTTCGCACAACTAATCCGCGATCGAAACCCGCGCGGTGCGGCAGTGAGAAGCGACCAGAGTTCGCTCGCTGCGCGCCCAAGAGCGGCGCCGAAGAAACTTAGCGAAGCGACGAAGTTTTCGCTTGCGTTGCGGCAGCGGCTGCACAATAGTTAGTCATATGGCTAAGCATGAACCCGATCTCTCGCGGCTCTTCCACGCGCTCGCCGATCCGACCCGCCGGGCGATCGTGGCCCGGCTCGCGGAGGCGCCTGCGCGGGTGACGGACCTGGCTGGCCCCACGGGGTTGCGGCTGCCCACGGTGATGCGACATCTCTCCGTGCTGGAAGAGGCGGGGCTGATCAGGACCTCGAAGGATGGGCGGATACGAACCTGTGCGGTTGTCCCCGAGGCGCTGGACCCGGTTCGGACATGGCTCGACGAACAGCGAGCGGTATGGGAGCGCCGCCTCGATCGCCTGGAGGCATTCGTGATCGGCAAGATGAAGGAAGGCCGCGAATGACACGGAAAACTGCAACGGACAGCAAACTTCGCAACATGCAGGCCGACACGAAGGGCCGGTTTGCCACGCTCGCCTTCGAGCGCGAAGTGGCCGCGCCCGCATCGGTACTGTGGGAAGCATGGACGGCTCCGGCCGCCCGGGCGGTCTGGTCCGCGCCGTCGCCATCGGTGACCGTGGAATTCGTCGAAGCCGACACGCGCGTCGGCGGGCGGGAGGTCTCGCTCTGCAAGGTCGACGGCGAACCGGACATCCGCTGCGAGAACGGCTGGCTCGTGCTGGAGCCGGCGCTGCGCAGCGTCAACTACGAGGTGATCTCGTCCGAAGGCGTGACAAGATCGGCGGCGTTGGTAACTGCCGACATATCGGGCGGCGGCGGTCAGAGCCGGCTGCTCGTGACCGTGCAGCTATGCTCGCTGGCGATGGACATGGAGGCCGGCTACCGGTCGGGTTTCGGCGCAGGCCTGGACAATCTTGCCGCGCTGGCAGCGCGCACAATGGTCCTGCAAAGGGTGATCGATGCACCGCGGTCGATCGTGTGGGGCGTGTGGATGAACCCCGAGACGCTGCCGCAATGGTGGGGTCCGGACGGCTTCTCGTGTCGCACCGCGAGAATCGATCTGAGGGCGGGCGGCGAATGGGTGTTCGACATGATAGCGCCCGACGGCACGGTCTTTCCGAACCACCATCGCTATCTCGAGGTCCGGCCCGAGGAGCGGATCGCCTATTCGCTGCTTTGGGGCGAGAACGGACCGAAACATGCCGACGCCTGGGTCTCGTTCGAGGAACAGGGCGGTAAGACGAGAGTGACCCTGGGGATGGTGATGAGCACCGCCGCCGAGTTCAGCCAGGCCATGGCGTTCGGTGCGGTGGAACTCGGTCATCAGACCCTTGGCAAGCTGGAGCGCATGGCCAAGTCCCGCTGAAGCGCTCCGGGCTTCCATGCGAGCCCGCATGACGATTTGGAGATTGGTCCGGCCGTCCGGCCCTGACGGGTCGTACAGGCGGCTTATGGCGGACAGAGAGGGCATGCCAGCGGCAAGGCAGATCAATGGGTTACCTCTCCCACCCCACAAAATGCGCCGATTGAAATATCGGCGGAATTTCCGGCGCATCCCAACCATCCCGATGGCCTTTGCCACCAGTCAACCGCGGCGCTCGACGAGGCGGCGACATGGTTCCGCGCAAATCGGGAGACATGTCCGCGACCGATAATCCCCTCGCTGCGCTGCCGGTTCGGCTTGTCGGCCCATGACGCCGTCCGGGCGATTGCGCAAGCGAACGGGAGGCGGGCGTGAGCCTCGGCCGGCAGCGCTTCTCAATTATCCCAGCGGCGGCGGTCACTGATCCGCGAGTAGAGCCTCGCGATCTGCAGGTGCTTTGCCTCCTGGGACGCCACACCGACGATCACGGGTGGTGCTGCCGCTCGCAAGTGAAGATGGCGAAGGAACTCGATTGCGGGCGGGCTACCGTGCAACGCGCGATCGAGCGTCTCATCTCGGCGGGCTACGTCGAGAGGCGAATCCGACGTCGTGAGTCTGGTGCCGATGCTGCTCACGACTACCGGGTTGCGATCGATCCAGGCGAGCGCAAGGAAAATGCGGAAACCGCGGAAAAGGTAGGTGCCCATTTATGGGCAGGGGTGCCCACTGGTGGGCAGGGGTGCCCACCCATGGATCGGCAGGGGGTGCCCACCCATGAGCGGGCACCAATGTTAACGACCCCTTTTAACGATATGAGAGAGAGGCGCGCGAGCGAGGACGATTTCGAGCGAGCTCGCAAGGCATGGCCAACCGGCTTCACCGACAGCCGGGAGGCAGCGCAGGCGGCTTGGGACGCACTGTCGGATCACGACCGCATCGACGCGTTGGCCGAGATCCCGCGCTACGTGGCAGCGACCCGGGCCGTAGGGCGCAAGCATTTCTGCACGCTAGCCGACTACCTCGTCGAGCGCCGATGGACAGCGCTGCCGGAGAAGCAGCGAGCGGCAGGCCGGACGACGAATACGCCAAAGCCGATCGTGCCGCCCAAGTCGCGGTTCCTCCAAGAGTGGGAAGCGGGCCAGGAGGCTCGCCGCGGTGTTGATGGTGGGGCCGCCGAATGACGATGCTGATCGTGCCATGTCTCGTCTGCGGCATCCCGATTGTCCAGGCGCGAAAGCCTGTCGGCAGGCGCCTGAGGTTCTGCTCGACGCGCTGTCGCCAGCTCCGTCAGCGTTTGCACAGGCGCCGACACAGTGCGGCGATCCGGCAGACGGGGGGTGGGTTGAAAGTTCAAAAGGGTCTCGCCGCTAGACCCGCGCCCCCCTCATTCGCATCTTTTTTTTCGCCGGGGCCACTTTTTGAGGCCTTAAGGTCGGTGGCCGACCCACCAGAAACAAACCAAGTCATTGATATCCCACGTTTTTCTCTGCGAGCCTTTGCAAATTCTGGCCATTTATTTTCCGTTTCTGAGCCGGAGGCCGACACATGATCCGACCGGAGCCTAAGCCGAGCCTCGATGCTCTGTCCGATCGAATCCTGCGTGAGATCGCGGCCGGCCTTGGCCATCTCTCCCGGCCGGACGACGCGCCGGCCGAGCTGATCAAGCTCGGCGCCGTTCTGGCGCTGCGGATGAATGGCCCGGCCGAGACGATCGAGGGGCTTCACCGTATCCTGCGGCAGATCGCCGAGGAATTCCCGGAGGAGTGGCGCCAGTTCGTCGCCGGGCAGCGCCTGGCACTGTCGCCGGCCATGGGACGGGCGTGATGATCGCCTTGCTACCAGGGCGGCCGAAAATCCTGTGGGGCGCCGACAGCATCGCCCGGAAGATCGGCACGTCGGCGGATTTCGTGCGCGACCGGCTCGCATTCGAACCTGGAAGCCCGGTGCGAAAGATCGGCGGGCGATACTGCGCAATCGAGGCGGACCTGCTCGCCTATTTCGCTCCACACCCAGAAAACCCCAAAGTTTCCTAATTTGCCCCAATCGTTCCGATGGCGCGGTTGCAGGGATCGGCGGATGTTCGACGTAGTTGAAAACTCAGGAAAGGAACGTGCGATGACGACTTCGTCGAATGCTCTCAAGCTCAGGCAGGATCGCCGCGACGCGATGCGCAAGGCGCGCCAGGTCCTCGACGCAATGCGCGTCGACATGCCCGCCGCGGAGCTGCGGAGAGCCGAGAAGGAGCATGACGAGCTGATCGACCGGATTGACGAGATCGATGAACAGCTCGACCGCGAAGAAGGTCTGTCTCAGCGCATGTCGCGCCGACCCATCGGCGACGACATGGCGTGCCACGGCGGCGACGGAGGTCCCGGCGAGTACGAGGATCAGGTATTCGCGCTGCGCTCCGGCCAGACCTTCGCTGACTACGTCAGGGAACGGCGCGCCGACCACGAATTCGTCGGCCTCGGCGTAGGCGCCTACCTGCGCGCGATGGTCCGCGGGCCGCAGACGGAAATGGAGAAACGCGCCCTGGCCGAGGGGACGGATTCGGCGGGCGGCTACACGGTGCCGGAAATTCTTTCCGCCCGCCTCATCGATCGGATGCGCGTTGCTTCGGTGGTTTTTCGTGCCGGCGCACAGACGGTCCCGCTCACGTCGGACATCAACTACGTCGCCAAGGTCGCCAGCGATCCGGTGCCTGCCTGGCGCGCAGAGAACGCCAACATCGCCGAGAGCGACCCGACGTTCGGCCGCGCGACGTTCACCGCGCGCAGCCTTGCCGTGCTGGTCAAGATTTCGCGCGAGCTGCTCGAGGACAGCCTCAACATCGAGACTGCGCTGCCGAACGTCATGGCGATTGCCCTGGCGCAGGAACTTGACCGCGTCGCCCTCCTCGGCACCGGTACGCCGCCGCAGCCGCGCGGCGTCGCCAACTTCACCGGTCTCACGGCGAACGCCTTCGGCGGCGGCGCTCTCTCCAGCTATGGCCCGCTTATCGCGGCCCGGACGGCGCTGCGCACCGTGAATGCCGACGTCACGGCCTACATCATGTCGCCGCGCGACGAAGGGCAGTTGGCCGGCCTCGTCGACACGCAGGGCCAACCGCTGGCCCTACCGCCGGCCATCGCAAACGTCCCGATGCTGGTGACGAGCAAGATTCCCACGGATCTCGGTACGGGCACCGATGAATCGATGATCCTCGCCGGTGAATGGGCAAAGCTGATGATCGGCATCAGGTCAGACATCCGCATCGACGTTCTGCGCGAGCGATTCGCCGGCGAGCATCAGTACGGATTCATCGCTCACATGCGGGCGGACGTGGCGGCCGAGCACGAGGCGGCGTTCACCGTCCTTTCAGAAATCACACCTCCCGTCGAGGAGTGATCTGCGGCGCTGGCCGGGTTTCCCTGTCCCCGGCCAGCGCAGCACAGGATCCCGTGATGGCCAAGCCCGATGGCAGTCCCGAATATGCGGTCGCAGCGGCAGCTGTCGCTCGTCTTCACGTCGAGCTGCTTCGCGCCGGCGTTCCTTCCGGCGAGATCGCCACCGCGATGCTGGCCTCGGTCATGAACGTCGCTCGCGACAACCCCGATTACTGGCGCAAGGCGCTGCTCGCCAGCGCCGACATCATCGACCGCAGAGTGCGGGGAGAAAGCTGAATGTCCATCAAGGTCGAAAGACTGGTTGCGACGCTCGAGGCGCGCGTCGACAAGTTCGAAAAGGGTGTCGCGAAGGCGCGCGGCACGGCCGACCGCCAGTTCTCGGCGATCGAAAACGCGGCAAGGCGATGGAAAGCCGTATCGCCTCGCTCGGCGCCACCGCGTTCCGCGGCTTCATGGCCGGCGCGGCCGCCGGCGGCATCGGCGGCCTGGTCGCGACTCTCACCACCGTCGCGCGCTCAGTCGCCTCGATCGGCGACGAGGCGCAACGTGCCGGCCTCAGGACCAGCGTGTTCCAGGAATGGAAGTTCGTCGCCGAGCAGGCGCGCATTCCCATGGACGCGATCGTCGACGCATTCAAGGAACTGGCGATTCGGGCCGACGAGTTTGCGGTGACCGGCAAGGGCAGCGCGGCCGAGGCTTTCCAGCGGATCGGCATGACGCGCGAGGAGGTCCAGTCCAAGCTGCGCGACCCTTCGGCGCTGATGCTCGAAATCATCGAGCGCACCAAGGCGCTGGGCAGCACGGCGGCCGGCGTTCGCATCTTCGACGAGATGTTCGGCGGGACCGGCGGCGAGCGCATGGTGAACTTGCTGCGGCAGGGCGAAGGCGCGATCAAGGACCAGATCAGGGCGGCGAACGATCTCGGCCTGGTGATAGACGAAGACCTCATCGAGCGGGCAGCGGAGCTCGACCGCCAGTTCAACATCATAGCGACGACGGTCTCGACCACGCTGAAGACGGCGATCGTCGAGGCCGCGACGGCGCTGCAGGATTTCATCGATCGTTTCCGCCAGGTGGAGGCCCGCCAGACGGCAACGCTGCAGAACCAACTCTCGGAGGCCGAGCGCAACCTGAAGGCCGCACAGGGCGGCCTGGGCCGGATGGGCGGCATGTTCGACGCGCCGCTGCGCAAGCAGGTGGAAACGTCGCAGGCAGAGGTCGACCGGCTCCGCCAGGTGCTTCGCGACCGGACGCTCGACGCGATGCGTCCGCAGCTGGAAAGCCTTTCGTCCGGCGGAACGGCGACCAAGGGCGACCGGCTCGGCTACACGCCGCCGCTGCCCGCCGCCGGCGGGGCCAAGGGCGGCGGCTCGCGTGACCGCGCCGCTGCGGCCGCCGGGCGCGAAGCGGAGGCCGTGCGGCGCCTGATCGGCGACCTCGAGGAGGAGCTTCGCCTCGTCGGCGCCTCCGATCTCGAACGCGAGATTTCGAACGCGCTGCGCGGCGCCGGCGCCGCGGCGACGGAGGAACAGAGGACGAAGATCGTCGCGCTGATCACCGCGCTGCACGCCGAGGAGGAGGCCGTCCTGCGGGCGTCCGACGCGATGCAGGAATTCGCCGCCATCGGCCGCGACGTGCTCGGCGGGTTCATCCAGGACCTGCGGAGCGGCAAGAGCGCGGCCGAGGCAATGGAGAACGCGCTTTCAAGGCTGGCCGACCGTGCGCTCGACATGGCGCTGGACAGCCTTTTCGGCGGCCTCAATCTCGGCTCGCTTTTCGGGGGCGGCCGGTCGATCCTGAATTCCGGCGGCGGGTTCAGGGGCCTCATCGGCTACTCCAGCGGCACGGCCAACACGGGCGGCCGCCGGGGACAGCCGCGCGGCGTCGTGCACGGCCAGGAGGCCGTCATCCCGCTGCCCAATGGCGGACGGGTGCCGGTGCAGATGCAAGGTGGCGGCGACGTCACCGTGCAGATCAACAACGCACCGCCGGGCACGAGCGCGCGCGAGGAGCGCAGCCGCGGGCCGGACGGCCGCCAGCTGCGCCGGATCGTGGTGGACGTGGTCAGCAGCGAGATGGCCGGCGGCGGCTTCGACAAGCCGCTCGGGGCCCGCTACGGCACAAGGCCGACACGGGTGGCGCGGTAAACTGGGCTCGGGTGTCGTAAAGAGGTAACAGAGATGCAGATCGTGGAAAGCGGGCACGTCTTCGTGGCTTGGCGAGCGCCGTTCGCAGAGCGGCAGCCGATTCTGCATGCCTACCGGCCGGGCATGACGCTGGCGGAAATGGTTGGTGCCACCCCCGGCCTGCCTATCGACTTCGCGCGGCGCGGCGTCGTCATGATCGGCGGGCACGAGATCGCGCGCCGGCACTGGTGCCGCGTCCGCCCGAAGGCCGACCACACGGTGACGCTTCACTACGCCCTGCAGGGCGGCGGCGAGGGCCGGGGCCGCAAGAGCGGCATCCTAGGCCTGATCGTCGGCATCGCGGCGATCGCGCTGTCGGTCTTCACGCTCGGCGGCGGACTGGCGGGGCTCGGCGGTGTCTTTGCGCAAGGTGGCGCCTTCGGACTGACAGGAGCCGGAACAGCAGGCCTCGGCCTGCGTGTGCTCGCGCTCGGCATAAGCGAATCGGGATCACTCCTACATCGTGCGATGCACGGGGTAACTGCATGACGGCGATCCACGTTTTTCGCGTGCCTGAGGGGGCGGTGATGCTCGCCGATGGCGCCGTCTATGACCACGATGGAATACTGCAGGCCGCGATCGAGAAAGTCCTGATCGCTGAATGCAGACGATTCATGCTGGCATTTTCATCCGACGACACTCTCCGGGACATCGGTTGGCTGACAGTGCTCACGACCCTCGGCTCGACCGAAGATGTGCTGTCGGAAATTGAGGCGAGATTGGCCGAGTGCCGGCTAAAGTCGGGACCGGGCCGCGAGGCCTTTGATCGGCATGCCCTCACACTTATTCTTGCCGGAATCCTGCAAACCGGCGAATTCCGGCTGTGGTGCGCTGTCTTCGGGCCGGAAGATCTGCATATGGGGATGAAGGCCTACAGACTGAACGCAATCGACCTGCCGGACTATGGCACCGGCGCCACCGTCCCGCTGCCAGACCTCCAGAACCTCATGACCGGGGTCTCGGAAATCACGGTCGACGTCCTGCGCGAACGTGGTGGCGAATTCCTTGAGCTGCAGCGCAGGCAGCGCATCCGCGCCCCGGGGGGCGGGGCGGGAACAATCCATGGTATCGGCTGCCATGTCGACATGGCTGTGCTGACGTCGGCTGGCGTTTCGATCGAGCGCCTGCGCAACTGGCCTGACCGCATAGGATCTCCGATCCGGCCCTGATCACACCGGCCGGATGAGCGCAGCGCAAGCACCGCCCCGCGAGGGGCGTTGTTGCACGATTAACCAAATCAGGTCAGATTGTCCGTGGGTGTGAGAACCCGGACCGCGATAGCAGACCGAACGATTGGCGTCGTCTCGACCTGCGAGGCGCTCACAGCCTTGGCGGGCTGGAAGAGTGCCGTTGGTAGCGCTTTGGCGAGCGCACCGTCCTGGCCGTCGTATAGCACGGCCGGGGGCGATGCGCCATGTCCAAGGCGAAAGCCTAAAAGCCATCGGCCTGTCTCGCGGCAGGTTCTCACCCCCCGGCTGCGGCGCCGACCGCCGCGAAGGCTGTGAGAAGCCTTAACCGCGAGGAAGACCATGCCCTACACCCACGACAAACCCGCCATGCGCTGTCGCAGCGCGTCCGAAAAAGCGGTTTACGACGACAACCGCATCCTGCCGACCCGCCGGCGCGTGCTCGCCGGCCTGGCGACACTGCCGGCCGCCGCGATCCCCGCGACCGCGGCGCCAGCCTCGCGGCCGGACGACCATGGCCGCCGCGGCGCCGAGGACCGGCGCGCGGTTCTCTTGCGCAACCTCGATCATCATCTGTGCGCGGCGGCGCTCTGCCTCAACGAGCTGACGGACGGCGAGGCCTCGAGCTGGCTCGTGAACATGGAGGGCGAGGCGGCAACGTGGCGGCTCAACTACCGCGTCTCGACGCTGTCGCCCAAGCCGCTCTCCGACCCGGACGGCGAGCCGTGGTTCGCCTGGGCCACGATCGCGGAGCGCGGCGCATGAGCATCCTCGACGAAGACACCGGCGTCGACCGTGCGTTGGGCCTGCTCCACGACGCGGCCGGGATGCTCTATGGCGCACGCAGCATGCTCGACGAGATGCCCCGCGACGATCTCCTGGAATGGGACAAGAAGAAGATGGACGCGATCGACAGTCTGGTGCGGCTCGCCCGAGCGAACTGCTACGACGCGATCCAAGCGGTCCTCGACGATCATCGTAGGCCCGCGCCCGGCGAGGTTCCACGTGAAGAGCACTGAAACGGGCGGGAAGGATTGATCTTTGCTGGAGGCACGACGGCCGCCGCGACTTGCGGCGGTCGGTGACAGGCGGATCAATTGTCAACAGGCCGGCGCGTGGAAAAGTCCCGGATTGTTGCGGTGTGCCACTTGGCAAGCTATAAGGTTCGAGTTGAAGCAGGAGAGCGGCTTATGGTGGCGACCATGGAAAATCTGTGCCGGGCGACGGGCTTCACCCGAGACATCGTCAACAAGATCATCGCCCGTCACATGCGGACGGAACTGGCGCCGGCGCATCGGCACCTGCCGCGCGTGTTCAGCCGCGAGAACGTGTTCGAGATCATGGTGATTTCGAGCCTCGCAGACATGCCGAGGGACGATGCGGCCGAAATTGCCGCGCATTGGCGGACACTCGAAAAACAAGGCAAGCTTCCCCGCTATTGGGCATTCTGCGAGGCCGCTCCGACTTTCCGTCGTTCTGGGCGGCCGAACGGCTTCGGCTTCTCCAGTCCTGCCGTGACGCTGGACACGATTGTCCGCGCCGCCGACCTTTTCGAAGGCGTCGACTTCGAAGAGGCACCGTCTGTACGCATCGTCGACATCGGCGGCATCGTGCGGCGTGCCGAGCAGCTTTGCGCCGCAGACGAGAAAGGCGACTAACCATGGCGCTGCGAGCGGGCACGATTCGCAAGGCCGAGATCGCCCGCGCGATCGACGCCGCCCGTCATGCTGGCCTCGTCGTCGCCGAGTGCATCGTCACGCGCGACCAGGTGCGGATCATCACACCGGATGGCGCGGCCGCAAGGCCGGCGCCGGCGGCGAACCCATGGGACCGGGTCTTGACCGATGGCGCGGCGGAATAGGGACGGCCTGCCGGCGCATGTCAGCCCGGCGACGGACCGGCACGGCCGGGTGCGCCTGCGCTTCCGCAAGGGGCTGTTCTCGACCTACCTGTCGGGCATCCTGGCCGACTATCGCCGCGACCTGGCGAAGCTGCTCAAGTCGCCCGATTTCTGGACACGCTACGAAGCGGCGCTGGCCGGCGAGACGGCGCGGCAGGCGACGATGGGAGCCGGCAGGCATCGCCGCGGAACCGTCGCGGCGACCGTCCTGGCCTACTACCGGTCGCCCGAGTTCCGAGGCCTCGCCGCATCGACCCAGTCCACCTATCGCGGCATCCTAGACAGGTTTGCCCGCGATCATGGCGCCGATCCGATCGCGCAGCTGCAGCGCCATCACGTGAAGGCGATCATCGGAGGCATGGCCGACCGCAAGCAGGCCGCGAACAACCTCCTGCGGATGCTCAGGATCCTGCTCGACTTCGCGATAGACGAGGAGCTGGTGGCGGTCAACGTCGCTCGCGGCGTGAAGGGATATCCCAAGAGGACGGCCGGCTTTCCGACCTGGACGGAGGATGACATCGCCAGATTCGAGGCTCGCCATCCGATCGGAACCCGGGCGCGGCTTGCGATGGCGCTGTTGCTCTACACCGGCCAGCGCCGCGGCGACGTCGTGCGGCTCGGCTGGCAGCACGTCAGCGGCCATCGGCTGGCCCTGCGGCAGGGCAAGACCGGCGAGGCGCTAGCGATCAAGATGCACCCGGCCATGGTCGACGCGCTGGCCGAGACGCCGCGAACGAACCTTACCTTTCTCGTCACCGAGCTGGGCGCGCCTTTCTCGCCGGCCGGCTTCGGCAACTGGTTTCGCGTCCAGTGCGACGCGGCTGGCCTCAGGGGCCTTTCGGCGCACGGCCTGCGCAAGGCGGCGGCGCGGCGGCTGGCCGAGGCGGGCAACTCCACGAAGAAGATTCAGGCCATCACCGGGCATCGGACGCTGGCGGAGATCGAGCGCTACACGCGCGCGGCGGACCAGGGCCGACTTGCCGACGAGGCGGTCGACAGCATGCCGGACAGGTCGGATCGTGAACAGAATTTTCCCAACCTTTCGGAAAAGTTGGACAAGAAACAGCGAAAGGCGCTGAAATGATTGTGGAAATTGTAGAGGGTGGCGGACAGAGAGGGATTCGAACCCTCGATAGAGTTTCCCCTATACACGCGTTCCAGGCGTGCGCCTTAAACCACTCGGCCATCTGTCCGCACTGCGACACGGCCCGAAGGACGGCGCGCCGCTCATCTAGTCGAATAAGCCGGCGCTGCCAAGTCCGGCCCGGCTTTTTCGCATCGCCTCGCCGTTCGCCTCCGATCCGGAACCATGACCGCCGGAGCGTCGTTTCACGATCATTCAAGTCGGGCCGCGGGACGGCGGAGGATTCATGACTGAACGGGCGACGGAATGGTTCAGGATACTGGCGCGGGCGGGCTACGCGGCACGGGGCCTCGTCTACCTCGTGATCGGCTTCTTCGCGGCCACCGCCGCGATCGGCGCGGGCCAGGCGATGGATACGCGAGGCGCGCTCGACACGCTGCTCGCCTCCGGCTTCGGCACCGCGCTTTCGGTGATCCTCATCGTCGGGCTCTTTTCATATTCGGCGTGGCGTCTCGTGCAGTCGCTGCTGGACACCGACGCCCACGGCACTGACGCCAAGGGGCTCGCCGTGCGCGGCGGGCTGCTTGCCAGCGCGCTGTCCTATGGCGCGCTCGGCTTCTACGCCGCCTCGCTGTCGCGCTCCTCGGGCGGCGGCTTTGCCGACACATTCGCAGGCATCGTCGGCAGCCGACCGGCCTCGGCGCTGATCGCGCTCGTCCTTGCCGGCGTCGCCATTGCCCATGTCGTCAAGGCCGTCCGGCGCGGCTATGCCCGGCATCTCGACGCCGGCGATCGCGCGATGCGGATCATCCACCCGGTCGCCCGCACGGGTCTCGTCGCGCGCGGCGCGGTCTTTTTCGTACTGGCGCTGCTTTTCGCGCTGAGAGCACTGACGGCCTCGGGCGCGGATTCGCCGGGATCACGCGAGGCCTTGCAGTTCATCCGCGAACTGCCCTCCGGATCGCTGCTCCTCGCGCTGACCGGCATAGGCCTCCTGGCCTTCTCTGCCTATTCCTTCACCCAGGCGGTCTTCCGGCGCATCAATGTCGAGGATGCGTCGGCGCCGCGCGGCCTGGCGCGGTCCGCCTGATCAGCCTTTCGCCTCGCGCGCCCTGGCGATCTCCTGGTTGCGCAGGATGAACCGCTGCAGCTTGCCGCTGGGGGTCTTGGGCAGTTCGCGCACGAACTCGATCTCGCGCGGATAGGCATGGGCGGAGAGTCGGCTGCGCACGTGGGTGCGCAGCTCCTCCGCGAGTTTCTCGGAGGCGGCCTCCGGGCTCTTCAGCACGACGAAGGCCTTGACGATCTCGGTGCGCTCCGGATCGGGCTTGCCGACGACGGCCGATTCCATGACTGAAGGATGCTCGATCAGCGCGCTCTCCACGTCGAAGGGACCGATGCGGTAGCCGGACGAGGTGATGACGTCGTCGGAGCGCCCGACGAAGGCCAACGCGCCGTCCTCGCCGAGTTCGACCGTGTCGCCGGAAAGGTAGTAGTCGCCCTTGAGCGACGTTGTTGCGGTCTCGACGTAGCCCTCGAACCAGAACAGAGGCGAGGCCCTTCGGTCGACGGAAAGAACGCCGGGACGGCCGGGCGGCAGTTCGCGAAGGTCTTCGTCGAGCACCACCACGCGGTGGCCCGGCACCGGATAGCCGGCGGAGCCCGCCCGCACGGGATGATCGAGCGCATGGTGGTTGCACACCACCATGCCAAGCTCGGTCTGGCCGTAATGGTCGTGGATCGTGACGTCGAGATGCTGGCCGAACCAGCGGATCACTTCGGGATTGAGCGGCTCGCCCGCCGACGATACGACGCGCAGCCGGCCCTTGACCGCGCGTGCCGCCTCGGGACCTGCGGCAAGCAGCAAACGGAAGGCGGTCGGCGCGCCGGCGAGGTTGGTGACGCCGAGCCTTTCGATGAGCCGGTACGTGCTCTCGGCCGTGAACGGTCCGTCATAGAAGGTTGTCTGGTGGCCCATCGCGAGCGCGCCCGTCACGGCATAGTAGAGGCCGTAGGCCCAGCCCGGATCGGCGATGTTCCAGTAGACGTCGTCGGGTCTCAGGTCGCAGGCATGGCGCATGTAGCCGACGAATGCGACGATGGCGCGCAGCGGAACGCGCACCGGCTTGGCCGTACCCGTCGTCCCGGAGGTGAACATCATCAGGAAGGCGTCGTCGCCGGTGCGCAGGACCGGCTCGAACGCTTCGTCCATTCCGGCCAGCGCGGCGTCGAAATCGATGTCGCCGGCCTCCGCCGCGCCGTCGATAACGGCCACCGGGGGGCGGTTGGCGACCGTGTCGAGCTTGTGCCGGTTGGCCCCATCCGTCACGATGAGTTTCGTGCGCGCGAGCGCGACGCGATGCTCGATCGCCTTGGGACCGAAGGCCGTGAACAGCGGCTGGTACACGGCGCCGGCGCGCCACGTTCCGAGTATCGTCACCAGAAGCTCGGGCCGTCGCGGCAGGAGCCCCGCGACGCAGTCGCCCGGCCGGACGCCCAGCGAGACGAGAAGGTTGGCGAAGCGCGCGGACTGCGCGCGGAGATCGCCGAAGGTCAGCCTTCGCGACGAACCGTCCTGGCCTTCCCACATCAGCGCTACGCGGTCTGCGGGATGGCGGTCGCAGCATTCCACGCATGCATTGAGGGCCGAAAGGTCGCCCGCGAGCGCTTCAGCCACCGCACGATCATAGTCGAAGCCTGTAACGGCGTCGGCATAGCTGGTCATGTCTGCTCCTGGAATTACCCGCTTTTTTGTCGTTCTTCTTTGCCGAACCCGACCGGCTCCGCAAGCCGGCGCATGATCGATTTTTGATACTGTCCGTCAAACAACGGGGAGCGCCGTCGCCGGCGCTCCCCTTCAAGTCTTCGTCGAGCCGGTCAGTTCGCCGGCTTGGTGGCGTGCGCCCGCGACAGCACGTACTGGCGGATCGCCTGCGAATCTTCCTCCGACATGATGTCGCCGAAGTTGGGCATGCCCTTTTCGTTGAAGGCACCGTCGCGCACGATCTCGTTCCAGATCGCGTGCACCTCGGGCTTCGCCATGCGCAGGTCGGGAAGCACACCGCCCGAGATCGCCGCGTCGCCATGGCACATGAAGCACTGGGTGAGATAGAGCGACTTGCCGTGCGCGATCACGTCCGGCGTGGCGGAAACGGTTTCCAGCTCCGGCCACTCCGCCGCCGCCACGACCGGCTCCGGCAGCTTCGCCGTGCCGCCGACCTTGAACACCAGCACGCGGCTCTTCGGCTGCTGGTTGCCCGGCACGATGAGGCCGAAAGCGGTGCCCCACCCTGCCGCAACCGCCACATACTGCTCGTCGTCCACCGTATAGGTGATCGGACCGGCCACGACGCCCGTCTGCGCCATCATCGACCACTTCTTCTCGCCGGTCGTGTCGTCATAGGCGGCGAACTCGCCACCCGGCGTGCCCTGGAAGACCAGCCGACCCGCCGTCGCCAGCACGCCGCCGTTCCACGGACCCGGATGCTCGACATGGAAGGCCTCCTTGTTGGTGACCGGATCCCAGGCCAGCAGCCTCCCTTTCAGCAGCGGCACGATCTCGGCCGCCTTCTCCGGATCCTCCGGCAGCGAGGAATATTCGAACATGGTGCCGAGGTTCCAACGCCCCTGGTCGAACTTGAACTCGGTGTCGCGCCGGAAGACGAAGGGTATCTCCTGGGCCGAGAAGTAGACGAGCTTCGTCAGCGGGCTGTAGGCCATCGGGTGCCAGTTGTGGCCGCCGAAGGGAGAGGGGAACACCAGCAGCGGCTTTTCGGGATCGGGATAGCGGGCGTCCTCAGCCTCGATCGGCCGCCCGGTCGCCTTGTCGAAGCCGGTCGCCCAGGTCTGCGGCACATAGTTGTTTGCCGAGATGAGTTCGCCGGTCTCGCGGTCGATCACGTAGAAGAAGCCGTTCTTGGGCGCTTGTACCAGCGTCTTGCGCATCTGGCCGTCGATCTCCTGATCGATCAGCATGATGTGCTGAGTGGCCGTGAAGTCCCACGTATCGCCTGGCGTCCCCTGGTAGTGCCACACATACTCGCCGGTCTCGGCCTTGACGGCCACGATCGACGACAGGAAGAGATTGTCACCGCCCTCGGGCGAGCGGATGTTGCGGTCCCAGGGCGATCCGTTGCCGACGCCCAGGTAGAAATAGTCGAGGTCGGGATCGTAGACGATGGAATCCCAGACCGTGCCGCCGCCTCCGTATTTCCACCATTCGCCGGTCCACGTCTCGGCCGCCATCTTCATGGCGTCGTTCTCGAACGGCTGAGAAGGATCGCCGGGCACGGTGTGGAAGCGCCAGAGCTGCTCGCCGGTCTCCGCGTCATAGGCGGTGACATACCCGCGCACGCCGAGCTCGGCGCCGCCATTGCCGATGATGACCTTGCCGCCGCCGACACGCGGCGCGCCGGTGATCGTGTAGGGCCATTCCTCGTCGATCGTCAGCTTCTCCCACACGACCTTGCCGGTCGCGGCCTCGAGTGCGACCAGGCGCCCGTCGATCGTTCCGACATAGAGCTTGTCTCCCCAGGCCGCCACGCCGCGATTGACCACGTCGCAGCAGGCGTCCTTGCCCTTGATCCTCGGAACGCCCGCATCGTAGGCCCAGAGCTGCTGGCCCGTCTTGGCGTCGAAGGCGTAGACGTTGGACCACGCGGACGAGACGTACATGCGTCCGTCGACTACGATGGGCGTAGCCTCTATGCCGCGCCGTTCGGGCAGGTCGGCGAACCAGGCCAGGCCCAACTCGGCGACATTGTCCTGATTGATCTTGTCGAGCGGACTGAAGCGCTGCTCGGAATAGGTGCGGCCGTGGCTTAGCCAGTTGCCGGGCTCGCTGTCGGCATTGGTGATGCGTTCCCCGGTGACGTCGGTTACCGGCGGGCCATCCTGCGCGACCGCCGGCCAGAGCCACACCGCCGACAGCAGCGCTGTCGCAAAAGCGAGTTTACGATACATCCCATTCCTCCCTAGGACCGCACCTCTGACCTCTGGGTACGCCGGTCCTCCTCCAGGGCCGGACGCCGGTCACGATGCGCGGGTCGGAGTATCGGCTGCGCCCTGCGCGCCCTCAATTGTCCTTAAGGCCAATACGAAAGTAGGAGGCGGACCGTCTCACTCGCGCCCAGATGAGCTCAAATGCGCGAAAAACTTGACGTTCGCAGTTTAGAATTGTTCTAACCTATTGATCTTAATGCGCCTTTCGGCCGCACCCATTGACTTTCCCTGCATCGGGGGTCTTAATGGGGGGGAATGCGCCCGATGGGCGCCCCTTTGATGTCAGGGCCTTGAACCCTTTCGATTGGAGGTCGAGGATGCGATCCAAGACGGTGCCGCAGGGCGCCTGGACAGCCCGGGTTGCGTCGATGACGCGCCGACGCACCGAACTGGGACTTGCGCTCGCCGCAACGGCCGCGCTCACGCTGGCGGCCTTCCTGCTGCCCGCCAAGGCTTCCGTCGACGACGCGTCCCCCGGAAAGGGTCTGCGCACGCCGGCCGAACTGCGGGTACGATAACCGACATGCTCGTCTGCCATTGCAACGTAATCACCGACAAGGAAGTGGAAGCGGCGATCCTCAGCCTGCTGGATGCCGATCCCTGGCAACTTGTCGTGCCGGCGAAGGTCTACCATACGCTTCAGAAGCGTGGTCGCTGTTGCGGCTGCTTCCCAAATGTGGTCGAAACGATCATTCGGGTCACCGAAGCCTATCACGCCCGCAATTGTCCGGGCGCGACCGAGATCGTATCGTATCTGGACCGCGTGCGCGCGTTGCGGGTCCAATTTGGGAGCAGTTTCCATGAAAGGCGAAAAGAAGGTCATCGAGCGGCTTAACGAAGCCCTCTTCCTGGAACTGGGTGCCGTCAACCAGTACTGGCTGCACTATCGCCTTCTCGAGGACTGGGGGTTCCTCAAGCTCGCGAAGAAGGAGCGCGAGGAATCCATCGAGGAGATGCACCACGCCGACAAGATCATCGCGCGCATCATATTCCTCGAAGGCCATCCCAACCTCCAGTCCGTGGCGCCCCTGCGCATCGGCCAGAACCTGAAGGAAGTGCTGGAGGCCGACCTCGCCGGAGAGTTCGACGCCCGGACCTCCTACAAGAAGTCCCGCGAGATCTGCCACGAGCTCGGCGACTACGTGACCATGCAGCTCTTCGAGGAACTGCTGGCCGACGAGGAAGGCCATATCGACTTCCTGGAAACCCAGCTCGACCTGCTGGAGAAGCTCGGCGAGGAGAAGTACGGGCTCCTGAACGCAGCACCTGCGAACGAGGCGGAGTAGGGCTCGCGCCTTCATCTTCGTCCCGGGACGCGGCAGCCTTCGATCGAGGGCCGGTGGCTGTCGACGGTGATGGCGGAATGGACCGGCGAGGCATGGACTCCCGACACTTCCCGCTTCGCTCCGCTCGCGCGCAAGGTCGGGAATGACGGAGGTGGAGTGGTGGCCCCGGTGGCCGGCGAGGGGGATGGCGGCATCCTGGAAGCCGCCGCACACTGAACCTTACTGCCCCCACGATCGGCCGGAGAGGCATGGATTCCCGACACGCTCCGCTCGTTCCTCGCTCACGCGGCCGGGAATGACGGAGGTGGGGTGGGGCTCGCCATAACCTCCAATGACGGGCCGGGGAACTTGCGAGGGTGCGTCCTTCAGGACCGTCGATGCATGGGTTCCCGACACTTCGCGCTTCGCTCCGCTCGCTCGCAAGGTCGGGAATGACGGGGTGGGGTGGTGGCCCCGGTGGCCGGCGAGGGTGATGGCGGCATCCTGAAAGCCCCCGCACACTGAACCGTATCGCCCGCGATCGGCCGGAGAGGCATGGATTCCCGACACGCTCCGCTCGTTCCTCGCTCACG
>VFQR01000312.1_pt1 | contig 81445 bp, 78 predicted proteins | sample 3512321 | NCBI WGS metagenome assembly VFQR01 (sample SAMN10412374, study PRJNA504923) | tailings metagenome | isolation source: Relicate 3 Philex TSF1 revegetated site | place: Philippines: Tuba, Benguet | collected 2017-08-29 | reverse complement strand
GGAATACTTTTCTATCAATGCCAGCATGTAAGGTGTTAGCCGAAAAATAAACTCCGCTTCTATTCACTGTAGCTCCTTCAAAAAATAAATGTTCGCTCGTTTGAATGGTCAATTCGTCAATCAAATTCAGGTTGGTGTCGAACTTACACACATATACGCCCGTATAGGTGTTCCAAAAAGGAATATCGTTAACATTGGTAAACGTGTATAAAAATCCATCGTATCCGATTTCGATATAGGTACTTTCCCTGAAGTATTCCCTTCGATCAGGGTTACCGAACCTTACTTGACTTAATTGCTGCAGCTGAGGTGACCATTTCGACAATATCAAATCACTTTGACCCAATTGACTAGGGTCGTTAATGCGCCCCATGAATACGAAATTACCCGAAACCAGCTCTTTTACCGCAGTAAGCTGAAAAGGGCCTGAGATAGCGGGATTCGGGAGAATGGTGTCTGTAACAAACTGAAAATTCTGATCATATACTACCAAATCACCTCGGGAAGAAACTTCCCAGTTGCCATTCACTAATGTCGGCCTACACCCATAACAAGAAACTATTTTCCGGTTATTCGATAGGCTACTTACGCCAAAAACCTCGGTTTCATTTACATTCATGGGTATTCTGCTCGAATCAAACAAGGCATGTGAACTCAAACTGCCTGTTGATGGAATATAGCGCACAAAAATTGGAACCGGATGGATAGTACTGCCACCCACTAACGTTTCAACATCCAAACTCACCACTATTTCGTCGGTGCCAGAGCGTGAAAAAGCATTCAACGTCCAATTGTTCGGCAATAGGACAAACGATACCATGGTGCCCAGCGTACTGTCGTTGGTAGACTGATAAAACGCTAAAGTATCTGGCCCCACATTCAAACGCATGGTGTGGTAGATATTCCCGATTTTTATGCGTCTCAAAATAGCTTGGCGTGTTGACGAGTATCCGAAAGTAGATTTGTTCAACGTATTACCCAAACTATCCAGTTTACTAGTGAAATAAGGTGTTTGACCACTAAGTACTCCAAAAACCGATGTGAACCAATCTACTGTATCGCCAGTACTATTCAGATTTGCAGTAATTCGACCCTCATAAACTTGGATGGTGTCGACACTGAGCTGGGCCGAGCCTATCCTGGGCAACCCCAATACCAACACCCAAAAACAGTATTTAACCCATTTCGTCATATCCATACGTAAAGATTTGTTTCGTTTTCTTTGCTTTTGTTAAAAATACAACACAAAACCACCCTGCCAAACAAAACAAAAATAAAAACCCTGCTTGTTGGGCAGGGTTTGTTAAATATGGCTTTTATTTGGATTTATTCGCCTTGAAAAAAATCTTTCATGCGGTCGAAAAATGACGATTTTTTGGCATCGTCGGCACCGGGTTGGAAATTAGGTGCTTCGCGCAAACGTTCTAGGGTTTCACGCTCCTCGCGGCTCAAACGATGCGGCACAAACACGTTCACGTAGATGATCAAATCGCCACGGCCGTAACTATTCACACTCGGCAATCCCTTGCCTTTGAGGCGCAACAACTTGCCGGGCTGGGTGCCTGGGTCGAGCTTGATGCGTGCCTTGCCGTCGAGGGTAGGCACATCTACCTGTGCGCCCAAGGCGGCATCCGAAAAGTTGATTTCCAAGTCAAACAAAATGTTGTTGCCGTCGCGCTTGAAATACTCGTGTTCTTCTTCCTCCACCAATACGATGAGGTCGCCGGCAGGACCGCCGTTACGGCCCGAGTTGCCCTTGCCGCTCACGGTAAGCTGCATCCCCTCGGCTACACCGGCAGGTATTTGAATGGTGATGACTTCTTCTTTGCGTGCCAGCCCATCGGCATCTACACCGGCAGGGCGCTTGTCGATGATCTGGCCTGTGCCTTCGCAAGTTGGGCAGGTTTGTGTGGTGCGCATCTGCCCCAAAATGGTATTGGTCACGCGATGCACCTGTCCCATGCCGTTGCAGCTAGTACACGTTTTAAAAGTTACCCCGTCGGCGGGAACGGCCTTCGTCACCTTAATTTTCTTCTCAACACCGTTGGCAATCTCTTCCAAGGTGAGCTTTACCCGTATGCGCAAATTGGTACCTCGAGGGGCTCGGGCACGGCCACCGCCGCCGCCGCGTCCACCGCCGAAAAAGCTGTCGAACGGACTGCCTTCGCCGAAAATATCGCCAAACTGGCTGAAGATATCTTCCATGCTGTGGCCGCCACCACCGAAACCACCGCCGCCTACTCCCTGGTGACCAAAACGGTCGTAGCGGCTGCGTTTTTCCCGGTCGCTGAGCACTTCGTAGGCCTCGGCTGCTTCTTTGAACTTCTCCTCGGCGGTATGGTCGCCGGGATTTTTGTCGGGATGGTACTTGATGGCTGCTTTGCGGTAGGCCTTTTTGAGCTCATCGTCGGTAGCATTGCGGTCTACCCCAAGTATTTCGTAATAATCGCGTTTGGCCATTTTATACTCCTACGATCACTTTGGCATAACGTACAACGGTATCGCCGAGACGGTAGCCTTTTTCTACTTCCTGTATTACCTTATTCACCTGCTCTTCGCCTGCCGGAGCCTGCGAGATGGCTTCATGCAGTTCAGGGTCGAACATTGTACCACTTGCTTCAATAGGGCTGAGCCCCTTGCCTTGAAGTACCTGACGGAATTTGGTGTACACCAAGTCAACGCCTTGTTTCACCGAACCTACATCGGTGGCGGTTTCCATGACCTGTAAGCCTCGCTCAAAATCGTCGAGTACAGGTAAAAGCTCGACTACTAAATCTTTCGATGCGGTTTTAAACAACTCTAAACGCTCCTTGGAGGTGCGGCGTTTGTAGTTCTCGAATTCCGACATTAAATACAAATATTTTTGGTTCAGCTCGTCGATTTGGGCACGCAAACCAGCCGCCACATCCTCACCCTCGGTCGCCGTTGTTGCGCCATCGGTGGCTGTCGTTGTGTCGGCAACTTCGGCCGATTCGGCAGTCATTTCTGGATTTTCGGTGTCGGGGGCTTTTTTCTCTTTGCTCATGCGTTTTTTCGTTTTGCTCCACCAGGACGCAAGATTGTTGCCATCGGCTTTTTTCATGTCATTCTGTCAGCGCTGCAAAAGTCGGTAAAAAATGAACAAAACCGCCAAAAACCAAAAGTCAATGCTGTAAAAACAAAAAAGCCATCCGTCTTGTCGACGCATGGCTTCTTGCGGCTGCAAGGCAGCACTTATTTCTTCACCAGCTCTTTGAGCCGAGCCTCGAGGGCTGGACCACGCGGACTAACAGCCACGATGATGCCGTCGCCGTCGATCAAATAGCTCATCGGGATGCCGTATACGCCATAGGCCTGAGCTGCGGCATTGCGCCAGCCCTGCAGGTCGCTCACGTGATAAGGCCATACCAACTTATCGTCATTGATGCCTTTTACCCAACGGTCTTTGTTCGTATCGAGCGATACGCCAAACACGGTAAAGCCTTTGCCGTTGACGAAGTTTTTGTCTTTATACTCGTTGTATGCCTTCACCACATTGGGGTTCTCCATGCGGCAAGGTCCACACCACGACGCCCAAAAATCGATGAGCACCATCTTGCCTTTGAGCGAGCTTAGTTTTACTTTTTTGCCATCTACGCCGTCCATTTCAATATCGGGCGCCTTTTGGCCTACTTTGAAGCCTTGTTGTGCCTGAACTTCACTGCTGGGGTTCAGGAAAAATGCCACTCCACCAACCAGCAGAAGGCTCACAAAAATAAGTTTACGCATGCTTGTATATTTTCTGATTCAAAATTAAACGATTAAAAAGCCTAACGTGCTTTTTGTCATTAAAATACGATGAGAAGACGAAAATAGTTCTCGATGGTTTTCAGCTAGTTGAAAATCCTAAACTTTGCTCGTGCTACCTAGCTATAATCACGCTAAATCCGCTTCAACTGTGCTCCCAAAGCTTTGAGTCGGTTCTCTATATCCTGATAGCCGCGGTCGATTTGGTTGATATTGTCGATTACACTTTTGCCTTCGGCCGAGAGCGCTGCAATCAGCATCGATACCCCAGCACGAATGTCGGGAGAAGTCATCTTGATGCCCCGGAGCGGATATCTGCGGTCGAGCCCAATCACGGTAGCACGGTGCGGATCGCATAAAATGATTTGCGCACCCATATCAATGAGTTTATCCACGAAAAAGAGCCGGCTTTCGAACATCTTCTGGTGTATCAAAACCGAGCCTTTGGCTTGGGTGGCCACCACCAAAACGATACTCAGCAAGTCGGGTGTGAAGCCCGGCCAGGGCGCATCGGCGATGGTTAAAATCGAGCCATCGATGAAGGTGTCGATTTCGTAGCTGTCTTGTGCGGGGATGAAAATATCGTCGCCGCGGTACTCGAGCTGTATGCCCAAGCGGCGGAATACGTTCGGGATGATGCCCAAATGTTCGATACCTGCATTTTTGATGGTGATTTCGCCTTGGGTCATGGCTGCTAGGCCGATGAACGAGCCTATTTCAATCATATCGGGCAACATGGTGTGCTCACAACCACCCAGTTCTTTCACGCCTTCGATGATGAGCATATTGCTGCCAATGCCGCTGATTTTGCCGCCCATGCGGTTGATCATCTTGCACAACTGCTGGATATAAGGCTCGCAGGCGGCATTGTACAAGGTGGTGATGCCCTGCGCCATGCAGGCTGCCATAATCACGTTGGCGGTGCCCGTTACCGAAGCTTCGTCGAGCAAGATGAAGGTGCCCTTGAGGTTGTGGGCATGTACCCGGTAAAACTCTTCCTTGGCATCGAACACAAACTCGGCACCGAGCTTCTGGAAGCCCAAAAAGTGGGTGTCGAGTCGGCGGCGACCAATTTTATCGCCTCCGGGTTTCGGAATAAAGCCTTTGCCGTAGCGGGCCAATAAGGGCCCGAGGATCATGATCGATCCGCGCAAACCTGCACCTCGACTCCTAAACTCATTGCTGTGCAGGTAGTCGAGATCGATGTTGGCGGCTTGAAAACGATAGCTCCCTTTGCCCAATGGCGTGACCACCACACCCAACTCGCCCAACAACTTGATGAGGTTGTTCACATCGAGAATGTCGGGAATATTGTGGATGGTGACCGGTTCGGCAGTCAACAAGACCGCCGAAATGATCTGTAAGGCTTCGTTTTTGGCACCCTGCGGGGTGATTTCTCCTTGGAGGCGTTTGCCGCCTATGACTTCGAATGAATCTTGTTGCACGTATCAGCGGTTTTTCCGGCGGAACCGGTTTTGGTTGTTCTTTTTGAAATTGCGACGGGCACCCTGCTCCTTCTGAGCTGCCGGGTTGCCGGTAAAGTGTTCGAGTACCGTGCTTTCGCTGCTCAGCATGATGCGGCCCTGACTCAAACGTTTCAAGTCCTGAAATATATCTTCGTCGTTGATCACACTTTTGTTCCAGTTGCGGTAGCTCATCTTCATGAAGTTGGCGATGTATTCGCACAAGGCCTGCCTTTCGGGGCCTTCTTCTTTGGCCACTGCCTCCTGGATCATTTGCTCCAATATTTTGCCGTAATGACGAATTTTAATATTCGTGGCGGGGTAAGGCAGCCGCTCCGGACGGCGTTCGAGCAACTCCTTCTGCGGCTTGGGATAGGGCGAGTCTACGTCTACATCCAAACCGGCAATCAGGAAAAAATGATCCCACAGCTTGTGCTTGTAGTCGGCAACATCGCGGGGTTGCGGGTTCAAAATGGCCATGATATCGATCAGGCTGTTGGCAGCTTTGGTGCGTTCTTCGCGGGTGGGCAGCTCACGGATGTGCAGGGCCATATTCTGTATGTTACGGCCATATTCGCTAATCACGAGCTGCTGACGCTGGGTGTTGTACTCCATATCGGAAAAGGTCAGGATAAAATCTTGATTTTGGCAAATTTGAGCAAAATCTGCTTCTGTCCAAGCCCTTGGAAAAAGATCGTGGCTTTGGTGTCTGGAAAATCGCCTTCTAACTGCACCACCTTGCCTACGCCAAAACGTTGATGCTCTACCTCCTGCCCCACCTGAAGATGGCGCGGATCGTCGGCAACAAACTCGCCCTCAGGCGTTAGGCGCACAGCCTGTTGCTGCTGTGCCAAACCCGTGGGCTGCGGACGTGGACCGCCCAGAGGCGAGGTCCGTCCGGGTACGGCACCCGCGGCGGCCGGGCGGGCGGGACCGGTACGCTGAGGGGCGCCATTGCGGCTAAAGCTGTCCCAGCCGTTGTTCCACGACGAGGCGCCGGCACGTTCCGACGAAAAATCGAAGCCTTGCTGGCGTTCGCCTACCAACTCGAGGGTTTCGGGGTCCATGTCCTGCAAAAAGCGGCTTGGCTCGCAGTTGAACAACGACCCGTGTTTAAACCTGCTCAGCGCATAGGTGATGGTAAGCTCCTGCTCGGCTCGGGTAATGGCCACATAAAATAGCCGGCGCTCTTCTTCCAACTCGGTGCGGCTGTTCATCGACATCTGACTTGGGAACAGATTTTCTTCCATGCCCACGATATACACCTGTGGGAACTCCAAACCCTTGGCCATGTGTACGGTCATCAGCGTTACTTTGTCGCTCTCGCCGTCTTCGTCCTGGGTGTCGCGGTCGGTGAGCAGCGATACCTGCTGCAAGAAACTTCCCAAACTTTTGTCCATGGGCAGCTCGTCGCCTTCTATCAATTCGTCGTTTTCTACAAACTCCTTGATGGCATTCAGCAATTCTTCGAGGTTCTGCAATCGGCTCACGCCTTCTACCGACTTATCGGCATACAGCTCGCCATATAGCTGTGAATGTTTGCCCACATGCACGGCCAGCTCCCAGGCGTTCATGCGCTTTTCGAGGGCCTGAAAACTTTGTATGAGCACCCCAAACTCGTAAATCTTTTGTGCACCACCTCCAAAATTGTACTGTTGAATGTCGCGCACCACGTCCCACAAGGTGATGTTGTGCTGGTCGGCGAGCACAATCAGCTTATCGATACTCACCTTGCCAATACCCCTCGCCGGGTAGTTGATCACGCGCTTCAAGGCTTCTTCGTCCGACGGGTTGATCACCAACCGCAGGTAGGCTATCATGTCTTTGATCTCCTTACGTTGGTAGAAGCTCTGTCCGCCATACACCCGATACGGGATATTGAGCTTGCGGAGGGCTTCTTCAAGTGCACGCGACTGGGCGTTGGTGCGGTAGAGGATGGCAAAATCGCGGCTTTTCAGCTGCTGCTTCATCTTCTTCTCCTGGATGTCGTGGGCAACGGTACGTCCTTCGTCGTTGTCGCTCATGGCGCGCACCACCTTGATTTTGTTGCCCTGCGCATTGTCGGTCCACAGGTTTTTTTCAAACTGATGGAGATTTTTGGCAATCACACTAGAGGCAGCCGAAACGATGGTTTGGGTGCTGCGGTAGTTTTGTTCGAGCCGGAAGGTGTTGAGCTCGGGATAGTCTTTTTCGAAACTGAGGATGTTCTGGATGTTGGCGCCCCGGAAAGCGTAAATGCTCTGCGCATCGTCGCCCACCACGCAAATATTGCGGTTGGCTGCGGCAATCATCTTCACAATTTTGTATTGGGCAAAATTGGTGTCCTGGTACTCGTCAACCAAAAGATATTTAAAACGGTGCTGGTACTTGTTGAGCACATCGGGGTACTGCATCAGCAGCAGGAAGGTTTTGTAGAGCAGGTCGTCGAAGTCCATAGCACCTGCCTTGAAGCAGCGGGCAGCGTACTTCTCGTACAGCAGGTAGAGTTTGGGCCTACCCGTGCTCACGTCCATGGCACGGAGCTCTTCGTTAGCGGCATATTCGGCGGGACCGAGTAGATTGTTCTTGGCGCTCGAAATACGGCCATATACCAAATTGGCTTTGTAGAGCGTATCGTCGAGCCCTTCTTCTCTGATGATGCTTTTGAGCAGCGACTTGCTATCGTCGGTATCGTAAATGGTGAAATTGGTTGGATACCCCAACTTATCAGCCTCAAAGCGCAGTATGCGGGCAAATACCGAGTGAAAAGTGCCCATCCATAAATTTCGTGCTTCGGGACCTACGATGGTCTCAATCCGCTCACGCATCTCCCGTGCTGCCTTGTTGGTAAAGGTAAGTGCCAGCACATTAAACGGATCAACCCCCTTGTGCAGGAGGTGCGCAATGCGGTAAGTGAGCACACGTGTTTTGCCCGAGCCGGCACCGGCAATTATCATCACCGGACCCTCGGTACACTCCACAGCCCTACGTTGCTCGGGATTGAGTTTTTCGAGATAATCCATTGTCCAAAAATAGCCGTTATCCACCGCAAGGCCGCGAGGAGTTATCCTCATTTTTTAGACCGCTTGACCGGCTACAAGACCAGCCTTTTGCCCGACTGTTAAAAATTGTTTAGCTTGAAGTTTAAACCCTATGGCTATGAAGAACTTTTTACGCACCCTGCTTTTGTTATTTGCTACTGCAGCAAGCGTTCATGCTGGCTCGGGCGGACCCGACGCCTACGGCTACATTTGGCGCGATAGCAACGAACCCAACGGACCTGTTTACAGCTGGTACGACATCACCACCACGGGTACCTTGGTGACCGGCCTCGGCGACGACAATACTGCCGGCCCCTTTGGTTTTATCTCAGGTTTCCAATTTTATTGGTACAATACCGAGCAAATATGGATAGGTTCCAACGGCTATCTCGGTTTTTCGAGCACCAACATCGCCTCGCCTTTTCCAAGCATTCCCAATACCGCGCTCCCCAATAATTTCATCGCCCCTATGCTCAGCGACCTCATCTTTGGAGCTCCAGGCACCAATGCGCAGTGCTATTACAAGGTGCAAGGCGACACCATTTGTGTAAGTTGGCTCAACGTTCCGTTTTGGAGCGCCACAGCCCCAGGCTATGCAGGAGCTAACAGCTTTCAGGTGATACTCAACAAGGCCGATAAAAGCATCACCTTCAATTACTTGCTCCAAACGGGTGTTACGCAAAACAACGACATCACCATAGGCATTGAAAATATTGCCGGAAATCTCGGTTTGCAACACAGCAAAAACATTTACCCTACCGATACTTTTTCGGTAAAATTCTATTACCCCACGGTGGTGACCTACCAAGCCATCGACGGTGGTGTTGATTGGAATGTAAACGATGGCAATGGCGCCGCATTCGTGAGCAGAGGCGTTGTACAAAACTTAACAACCGGCATTCGCAATTACGGTAACCAGCCGTTACCTACCATCAATGTGAGCAGTACGGTAACCCGTGGAGGCACTACCCTGGTAACCAATACCGGAACGGTGACCAACCTGGCACCAGGAAGCGAACAAATACTCAACCTCACCACCGGATTGGTACCCACCCTCGACGGCATTTACGACATGACCACGACGGTGAGTGGAATTACGGGCGACTTGGTCCCGGCCAACAACAGCCTTCGAACGAAAATAATCGCCGTGGATACCACTTTGCCGCAGATCATACTCGACTATAGCGATGGCTCGCCCAATGGTACGGGCTTGAGTTGGAGCAGCGGCAACGGAGGCATAGGATACTACATCCAACCGCCCTACTATCCCTGTAAAATCGACGACTACCGCATCAACATCGTTTCCGACGCGGCAGCTACGGGCTGCTATTTGAAGTTATTCGACGACAATGGACCCAATGGTGGCCCGGGCACCTTGCTCGACAGCACCTTTGCCGCCCCAGGCACTTTCACCTTTAACACCTACACCCTTGTACCCTTGCGTAACCGCAATGCTGTGATTAGCGCAGGTGGATTTTGGATCTTGTGGGAGATGCCGCCTGGTGCAAACATCACCATTGCCCGCGATACCGACCTGCCCATTTCTTATCGCAGCATGGAAGTATTGCAGGGCAACTGGGCCAGCTATCGGGCACGGTTTACCGAAGACTTCCTTTTTGGCGTGAGCACACGGCACTTTTTGGTGCGCGACCTCTCGGTTACCGAGTTGCTCAACCCTGCGCCGGGCAGCACGGTGACTGCGCCGGTGAATCCACAAATCAGGATACGGAACATAGGCAATTTGGCCAACAACGTAAGTTCGGTGAGCTATCGTTTTGGAGGTACTCCTACAGTAACCGAAAGTATAGCCGCCAACACCTTGCAGCCAGGCGATTCACTCACGTATACCTTCACCCAAGCGTGGAGCAACACCATTCAACAAACGGCAAATTTCTGCTTTTGGATAAACATGACCGGCGATGCTACCCGCACCAACGATACCATTTGTGCGCAAGTGACCTACAATCCATCGACGAGCGTAGCCGAATACGGCAGCCTGCCGGTACGCATATATCCCAATCCAACAGCCGACCTGGTGAACTTTGAGTTTGGCAACGGCGTGGGTGTCGCACAATTGCGTTTGTTTGACCTGCAAGGTCGCTTGCTCCGAACAGAGGACGTTGATTTGGGACAAGCCTACCCTCTTTCGCTGAGCGGATTGCCCGATGGTTTGTACCAGTACATCTTGCTCCAAGAGCAGCGACAAGCAACCGGTCGTTTGGTTAAACGAGCCAACTAAATCCATAACATAAAGAACCCCGTCGATTGGCGGGGTTTTGTTTTCGCTTACAATCTTTGGGCTTAATGCCAAAATATGGCTGAATTTCCCTACCTTTGCGCGGAAATTTAGAAAAATATGTCAGGCAAATACACCTTTACCATGATCAAACCCGACGCCGTGAAAGCGGGTAACATCGGTAACATCTTAGCTATGATTAACAATGCAGGTTTTCGCATTGTTGCCATGAAATACACACAACTCACCAAAGCTCAAGCCGGCGAATTTTACGCGGTACACAAAGAGCGTGGTTTTTATGGTGAGCTGGTCGACTTCATGAGTTCTGGTCCCATCGTGGCTGCAGTTCTTGAAAAAGACAACGCAGTGGCCGACTTCCGTACCCTCATCGGCGCTACCAATCCCGAACAGGCTGCTGAAGGCACCATTCGTAAGAAATACGCCAAAAACGTCGGCGAAAATGCCGTTCACGGTTCTGATTCCGACGAAAATGCCGCTATCGAAGGAGGTTTCTTCTTCTCCCAGCTCGAGCGTTTCTAAGCCGAAACCCAACAAAAAAATCCCGCCTCGATGAAGCGGGATTTTTTTTTGTGGGTATGTCCATACTACTTAATGCCTTCGCCACCAATCAGCAGGGGCGCTTTGCCATCGGTGATGATGATTTTTGCATTCGGCGACTTCGACAAGTCCCCAAAGGCCTCGATGGTACGCATTTGAATAATTTTATCGGTCAAACCCTCCGACAATATCTTTTGTGCATCGCTAGCGCCTTTAGCTTCTATGATTTTGCGGTCGGCTTCTAGCTTGGCCTGCTTCAAGATGAACTCCATGCGCATTACATCTTGTTCGGCTTGCAATTTTTGCTCAATCGAACTGGCTAAACCTGCCGGAAGTTGTATGCTCTTCATGAGCACCGCGTCAATCTGAATCCCAGTATTGACCAAAGTTTCCATCATTTTTTCGCGTATCGCTTTTTCAATGTCGGCACGCATGCCCGAGTGTAAATCTTTGGCAAAATATTGCGCACATACATCGGCCGAAGCAGACCGAAAGATGTTCGCAATGATTACATCAAAGTCGAGTCCGTAATTGCGCACCAATCCAGGTACTTGCTCGGGTGCTAGCTTGTAGAGAATTGAAATTTGGGCGCTTACACTCAAACCTTCTTTACTGGGCAGGCTCAAGGCCAGCTCCAGGTTGTTGGTTTGTACCGATACCCGTACCACCTTGCTAACAAACGGATTGTACGGTACAGGACCGGCCATGGTTACCTTATCGGAGAGTCGGCCGAGGGTTTGTTTCACCCCAACTTCACCGGGGCGAATCACTGCACAAGAACTCAAAAGCACAAAGGCTACTGCTAAAGAAAAAAAGGAACGTACCATAAGATTGGAATTTCCCTTACAACCCTTTAAGCATTCAAGTTGTTTTAATATCTACCCTAAATAGGGTAGTTTTTACATTTGTTTACAAAAGTTTAGCATCAAAATCCTTCTACGGCTGCTATTATGGCCCTCAACGTGGTTACTATGCGCCATTTTACACCAAATTGCTCAAAACGAAAGATCATTTCTGTACCTACACTGCAGCATTTCTGGCGCTTGGCCATAAATTTTTAGGGGTTGCGTTTCGTTCAACTTAAAATTGGTGCTAAGCGGCAAAAGTGTGAACTTGCACACCGTGAAAAACAAACTGTTCCGGCTCCCGAAAGTACACCCCTTGTGGTTGGTGATTTTTTTTCTGGGTTATGGCGCAGCACCTATTCCGCAACAGGTGCCACAGTTTTATCCGCTTAGCCTGCAAATGTTACACAGCGGACTCGTACAAGCTCAATGGTCAGATAGCTTGGTCTATAGAAATGGAGATGGCCAATCTCAGATATTTCTCAAACTCGACCGTCAGTTTGAAGTAACCGAAGTAAATTCATCTGGTAGAAATTCGGAGCCGCTTCAATTCCGCTGGCCCGAAGAGTTGTATTACGAAAATATCCGGTATTGGGTTGAAATCACACAGATTATCCAAGACGACCAATTTCTGACGGTGGCTTTCCAGAGCCGCAGCCCACAAAAAGGAGAGCAACCACATTTTGTAGGCACCCTGTACTTCCGAAGAGCGCTAAAAGGCTGGGACCTCATCAACCGGGAATTATTCGCCACCGAAGACTAAGGATGTAAACGCAACAGCCCGCCATGTTGCGAGCTGCTGCCTTTAAACATTAGCGAGCCACCAGGAGCCGCACTGAGCGCAATTCGTGTGGCGACGATAAACGAAGCAAATACTGGCCATTGGCCAAGTCGACCAATGAAATGGTGTTGAATTGATTCGAGAGCTGCTCTGTTTTTACCATTCGTCCGAACAAATCCACTATTTCGAGCTTCACATCCGATTTGGAATCGCCTAAACAAACAAACACTTGGTCGGTGGTTGGATTGGGATAAATACGCACGTTCGCCAAGCTGTTTTCATCTACTGAAACCGTAGAGTTCAAGGTGATGCACAAAGTGTCGTTCGTGCGGTTAGGATCGGCTGCGATTGCATTCAGGAAGGTGCAGAACTGCAATGGTCCGCCTACCGTTGGTGTCCAACTCGGTGCTAAGGTAAGTTCGGTAGAATCGCCGGCACCTAAACCTACTGTACTGCTTGTAGGAAAAATAGAACCGCCCGTAGCCCGATAATTCACCGTAAACGGAGTAGTAACGGCTACGGTACCTTCGTTTTTGATTCGCACACGCACCGTATTCGCTGTACCATTTACATTGCTCCCAGCCACCGGATTCAAAATGCGCGTGATACGCAAATCAGGTTGATTTAGGGTAATCAAAAAAGTATCACGTAAAGTGCATCCATTCGCACTAAAGTTCAAAATGTAATTTCCACTTACGGCTGGCATAAAGTCGGCGTTACTACCATTATATACAAGCTGACCGCTGGCTTGATTCAACCATAAGTAGCCACCTCGGTTGTAGTTCAATTGTGCGTTGTAGGTGCCCAAGGTCGATACAATTGCTTGAGAGTTTAAATCCCACGTGGTCGGTAAAATATCCCCACCTTGAAGTTGCTGACCAGATGCACTAGTGACTAGCAAATTGAAAGCTTCTTGTGGCAGTACTGGGCTATATGGTGCCCAGCGGTACTGTCGGCAAGCAACAGCATCTACCACTTCCAGCGTACTCGTATCGATGAGGTACACGCCCACTCTGTCGGAGGAGAGATACCACGCACGAGCATTAGACGGTGCTCCAAAAAAGTACACCCCACTTTGTGGATTATCCACCCCTATTCCACCCACAATCGTAATCACTTTTTGCGAGTCGAGTACGATGTTTGGAAGCGTCATTTCATACGATTTGATGCCTTCAATGCGCAATTGAATGCCCGCCAAACTTCTCGGTTCGGCCGAAGTATTCGAAATCTCAATGGCGGTGACCGAACTCTCCGTTGGGAAGCCAGCCGGATAATTGGTTTGCCCACCAACTCCTCCTCTGGTATAGGTCATCTCCGAAATGACCAAGCCACCTATATTCGATCGTCCCCGCAAGCGCAAATTGCCATTGGTGGTATTGAATAACGTATCGGGTTGATTCGACAGCAGGCGAAGTCCGGCATCTCTGATGGTATAGATTCGTTTAAGTGGTGTGAGATTGCCCAACGAATCTTTGGCTTGAACATATACATGCACCTTATCTCCCGGCAATGCAGGAAGCACATTGGTTTGCCATAAGCCTGAGTCGGCCCTACCGCTCACAAAGGTCATTAGCTGACGTACTCTGGGGCCATTATTTACAGCTCTGAATAACCACACACTATCAATTTTACTCTCGTCACGTAGCCAAAGCTGAATCACCCGAGTTGTTGGTACACACTGCGCTAAAAAAGGATTAACCAATACACTATCTATGGCAGGCGGCAAGGCGTCGGTAGCACGTATGCCTGTAAATTCGTAGGCACCAATGTCGGGATCGCTGCCACCTAAACCCGGGCGTATGTTCCCTACGATGTCCACGTTAGGCGTATCGATACCCGTAATGAACTCCCCGCCACTTTCGAGCAAAGTTGGAATCGTTGGGCTTGGGCGGAGGTTATTAAATCCTACAAAGCTTGGCGGCGTTTTAGGGCCATACGGAACCGACTGCAAATCACTAGATGGATTCGTTTGTCGAGCTACTGCAGCCAAATCGTCTAAGGTTGGGCAAAGTGTCTGGTTAATCAGCGTACCAAAACGTCCTACCAAATTATTCGGATGGTTCGCCACATAATACCCATTGTGATCGAACGTTGATCCTGCATAACTGAATGTACTTGAAATCCAAATAGCAGCAAAGTAAGCATTGGCATTGCTTGCTGTGCTCATGGTATTGGCAAAAACATTATTGCGCACATCTAAGCCAGTAATGTTTGTACCCGTAAGGAGAAGTGCTGCTGAAGCGCCTTCTCCCGAGGTATCGGGATGTACGCCATTTAAGTGAACCGTATTGTAGTATAATTTGTGACCACTACCCGTTAAGCGAATGCCCGCTGGCTGATTGGTTGAGGTAGATCCGGCATTGCGTGTGGTTAAATCAAAGATTACGTTGTTCACAATTAGAACACCCGTTCCACCTATATTGATACCATAAGCACCTTGAGTAATGCCTGTGGTCGATGTATTTCGAATACCGCGTATTTCATTGTTCCGAATCACCAGATTCACATTGCCGGTGATGGCTTCAATAGCGGCTGGACTTACGGTGTTTAGCGGACAAATGATTGTGCTGATTTTGTTTCCTTCGATCTTGGCATGCGTACTCGTGTTCATTTCAATCGCCCGCAAACGCATGGTGTCGGTAGCCAATTCATCACCGAACCTATTGCCGAGGATGTAAATGCTATCCACGGGATCGGTCGTCAAGCCTCGGAAGTAAATCCCTTGTGCAATACGCCGGAACCTATTTTGTTGAATCCAAATTTGATAGTTCGACCCAAAACCCGCTGTGCTTATGGTGTTCGCTCCTCCGTAAATGGCATAATGTCCGGTTACGGCCTCTCCATTTCCAAAAAAGCTCAAATTCCTGAAAATCAAATTATTGTTGCCAAGATTATTGCTGCCCCTGAGCCAGATGATAGCCGTACCTGTGAGGGCATTGTTGGCCTCTAACCTAATGCGACTGGAGGTATCGTTCACCGGACTTCCATCTAACGTGATGTAAGCGGCATCGTCGAAACGGAACATGGCCGGCACGGTTGCACTCAACGTAATGGGTATGCGTACATTCACCCCTACTGCCGGAAGTATGGTCACCCTTCGGTTGGGGCCCAAAGTTGGGTTCGCAGTGAAAACAATTGGGAAGGTTTCGTTTTGCCCGTAAATGCTATCAATTAAGGTGAAGGTGGTATTGCTCGAGAAATTCGACGTATTGATAAAACTGGCCGCAGCGGTGATACTCGCAAAATTACCATTCACCCCAATGGTGTAATTGCTCAATGCCGATGGTACAATTCGGTAACGAAGCAGATTCGGCGGTGGTATGCTGCCTATCGGTGAAGTTCCCCCTCCACTCGGCGGGAAGGTGGATACTGTACCCGAATTATTTAGTGTTGCAAAATAATACTCAATGGTGTCGCCGGGTTGGATGCCCCCAAGGAGCAAATAGTTGAATAAAAAAGTGTAGTTGATACCACTTTGCTGCGGGATTTGATCGACCGCAAAGTTGGCTTGTCCACGTTTGCGGAAATACATACGCGGACCATTCGTTCCACCTACAAGTCCTAGTGAATCGACTATAGTGATTGAAATAGTTCGATTATTCAAAGAAGTAGTATCGGTGAGCGGCACAACCGTGAACTGCGATTGTGAAGAACCTGTAAACTCGTAGGCACCTGGGTCGGGCGTAGTTGCCGAACGAAGTGCGCCGGTGATATCGGTAGCAATTTGACCCACAGGTCGGCCCAAATTATCTGCCTGCAGGCTGTTCGGGACTAACAAGGAGTCGGATTGAAATACTGGGTTTGAAAACACCGAATTGCTATCCACCCCAGTAGCTTGCTGCCATTGTTGAAGGCTCAAGTACGAAGCCGCTGGGGTAAGGACCCGAAAAAGTGCCTGCTGAGTCACCGCACCGGGCCGGAAATATACGTTTCGGTCGGCCACAAGTGTATCTCGGGTACTCGTGCCAGATACGGTGACGAGCGCAAAATTTGTGGGACTTGATGCCGATTCAGGGTAGGTAGTAATTACGTTATTGAGTAATTCGAGCTGAGCAAAATTTGACGTAGCGGCAGTACCTCCTTCAATCAAAATGCACGCTTGACTGGTGGATGTAGCCGTTGAGCGAGCCTGGAAGTACATTGAATTGTGCGCAATTTGAACGTAATCCGGCCCTCCTGCTGTAGCACCCACAATCTGAAACCCTGCCGTTATCGCAGTTGTGCCACCATTATTACTGGTTTGGCCGGTGATTTCGTTGTTGAAAATAGCATTTGGCACCCCTGGAGCTCCATTCAAATTGGTAAAGCTTGCACTGATTCGTGAAAGCGTTCCTAGCCAACGATTCGAAGAAAACGAACTATTCGAAACGCCATTTACCACTAATGCAGCGTCGCTATTAAAGGTCCCTAGAAATTCCCGGAAGGTATTGCCCGTAAAACTCAACAAACTTTGACCTGTAAGCTGAACAGCGGTTCCTAAAGCCCCTTCGAACGTATTTTGCAAAATCGCATTGTTTTCAGAAAAAACGGTATCCTGGTCAGTCAAGGCAAATGCCCGTGCAAAGCCTACAAAGCGATTGCCGGTAATTTCGGCGCGGATACAGTTTTCGAGCAATACGGCCCGGTTGTTAATACTGGTGCTGAGTGAACTATCGATAAACACACACGCGTTGAGCTGTAAATCGGCACCATTGCTCATCAATACCAAAGGTGTGGCGCTGGTAGGCGCTACACTTCGCACAAACGTGAGCTGCGACAAGCTTATTTGATTCTCATTGGCAATGGTAATGGTTGGTGCCTGAATACCTGTAGCCGAAGGATACAGCAATACACTGCTAACGCCTCCAGCCGACTGAAAGGTGATTCGAGAACCTGAGCCGGGGATGTTGTTCAATACAAAATTACTTCGGTATACGCCGGGCAATAAACTAAAGGTTACGTTACCAGCCACCCCACTGCAATTAATCCTATCGATAGCAGCTTGCAGAGTAACAAAATCGGCTGTTGAACTACCTACGGTATAGAATCCTGCTGCTAAAGGCACACAAATCGTACGTCGGATAGTATCGTTTGTATTCACTTGGTCGGCACTTCCGTTTACCTGACTTATCCATACTTCTAGCACACTGTCGTTTGCTGCAGGTAAGCTAAGCTGGCTGGTAAAACTCAAGGATGTAGACGCGAAGGTGTTCAGATTGGTCACGAAACTCTCCGTCACTACGGGTCGATTTCCTAATCGATAATTAAGCTGAATTTGAGCGATTGGATTCGACCCCAGGTTGGTCAAGTTTACGGTTACAGGCACAATTGCACCACTGGTAAATGGAAATGTTGGCGATACAAAATCCGTCAATCCCCCGTTGCGTTGTGCCAAGCTTGTCAAATCAAGCCCCAAGGTGCGCTGACCGGTACTAAAACTACCCGTAGCACTCGAGGGGGTGGCAGCCGTTAAGGCGATATTGGTTCCAGTCCTTACATTGGAACGTATAGAAAAACCATTGCCAGCTGTGCGAGCATCGTAGCTAATTTCGACAATCAACGACTTGGTAGAATCGTATGGGAAGGCCGTGGTTAAGTCGATGGGGATATAGCCATTCGCAGTGACGCTAGGCACTACCAAGGTGTTTTGCCGACAAAGCGTCAAAGTTGGAAAAGTTGTGCTGGTAAAGGCGGTATCGTTGGTTTGACCCATCCGCACGGTGAAGTTGCTATACGTACCACTACCCGAACCTGATGCGCTCGCAAAATAAATTCGGGTGATGGCGCCCGAAGGCACAGCTGTTAAAAAATCACCCGGACGATAGAGGGTGGTAAGCCTGAGGGTAGCTGTTGATGAAAAAGGCGACAGATTTGCCGCCGAATTAGGATTGAGTAAAGTAGTATATTGTTGTGCGTGAACCGATAAGCCAAACATTAAGAATAGTCCGACTAGTGCTGTAATGAGTTTTTTCATATCAAATTTGGTCCTGCTTTCACTTCCCTTCATCAACAAAGGTGTTGCGATCCCAATTTGAATATCTCAGATTTTAGGCTGAAGACAACGCGATTTTTTTAATTAATTGAACTTTAATCTAAAAAATCAGGGCTAAAGCGCCATTGCTATCAACAGCGCACGGTTTTTTTGAACTTCCCGTTCCATTTTGCGGCTGCCTTCTCGATATACGACGGGGCTTCGGGCACTTTACAGGCTGTTCCACCCATATCTACCTGAATTTCACCCAAAGCATTACCGGCAGCAATGGCCTTGGCTCTCAACGAAGGCACATAGGTTCCTACAGCAATCAAAAAACTATTCATGGCATAGCGTACCCGGTTCTTGGATTTGTGCAGCGTTTTTACCACTCTGTCGATCAACATGGCCAATTCTCCTTCTGCAAAATGTGCCGAACGCCCAAGGGCTAACAAGCCGCCCAAGGTCGACCAGCCGCATACAGCAATCTGCTCTTTTTCGTCGTCGATCCATTTCATACCGAGTTTATAACCAAACTTACTCTCGGCAGCTACCCAGGCCACCGAATATTCCGAAAGCATATGCCAGTATGCCTGCTCGGCCCAATAGTCTAAATCCTGCTCGGTCATGGCCTCCTCGTCGGCGATGAGCCCAGCCAAATACATGGCGTCGCTATTGCCGGTTTCGTAGAGGGCCAGCGAGAGGGCATAATCCTTTTTCACCCGTTTCACGATGGTTTTCATATCGCCCACACGCACGCCAAAAAAAGGTTCACGCGCGCCATGATTCATCAGCACCTTCTTAATGGTGGGTGTACCCATCTTCTCGAGTTCTAATAAAATTCCATTGACGGTTTCCATGTTCTATCTAAAGATTTTTTAAGGCTTCTCGTTTACTTAAATTACTCAGCGGTGTTTCTTCCACAAATTCAATCACCGCATTCGGGTTGCTGTAGGCATATTGCCGAAGTGCCCAGCCAATGGCTTTTCGAATAAAAAATTCATCCCAATGCGCGTGTTGTGCGCACAACGAAAACAGCAGTTGCTGATCGGTTCTTACACCGTAGCGCAGTTGGAAAAGCAAACAGGTGCGTACTTTCCAGAAGTTGTCGCTATTGCGCCAATCGGCTATCCACGGATCGCGTAACTCAGGGTGCTCGGCTAAGTAATCGCCTACTGTATGGCTGGCTAAAAAATCAACGGTATCCCACCACGATTTATGGGTAATCCAATGCTCGCAATGCGCCAAAAAACCGTTTTCATCCACAATCTTTCGCCCTTTTTCGAGGAATTCCATGCCCACATACTGCCACTCGCGCTGAGGCTGTTCCCAGCACCAGTGGGCAACCGCCACCGGGTCGATTTTGGCGTTAATCAACTTTTTGTAAACGGCTTTCGACAAGGCCGACCGTTCGGGTTTCATCACCCCGTAAAACGGAAACAACTCCCGCATATAGGTGCTCATGGCTGCTGCCTGACTTGGGTCGGCGGCCTGCTCAAAGTCTTGTTTCAGCTCTAAAAGTAAAGGGTGCATGGAGCGACAATATACGTCTTTCCATGCACCCCTGCATTTCGAATTCGTTGAACTTAACGCCTGCGACGGGGCGGTCCCGGACGGCGGGTGGGTGGACCACCACGCTTCTTTTGTTCAGGCGCCGGTGCCAAGGCCATGGTATCGAGCGGATACGGGTGGTCGAATACCGCAGGGATTACCTGCTTGATAAGCTTGTGGATGTCGTCGAGGTATTCGATCTCCTCGGCATCGCAAAACGACAGCGCAATTCCTTCGTTGCCTGCTCTACCTGTACGGCCGATGCGGTGTACGTAGGTTTCGGAAATGTTGGGCAACTCGTAGTTGATGACGAAGGGTAACTCCTCGATATCGATGCCGCGGGCGGCAATATCGGTGGCTACCAACACCCGCACTTTGCCGTTTTTGAAATTGCCCAAGGCGGCTTGTCGTGCGCCTTGCGACTTATTGCCGTGGATGGCTGCGGCGTTCACGCCTGCGCGTACAAGGTCTTTCACTACCCTATCGGCACCGTGTTTGGTTCGGGTAAACACCAATGCGCTGGCAATTTGATATTCATCGCTTTTGAGTAAATGTAGCAGGAGCTTGCGCTTATCTTCTTTGCTCACGAAAAACACCTTCTGCACCACACGTTCGGCGGTACTCGAAACCGGGGCCACCGAAACTCGCACCGGGTTCCGGAGAATGGCGTCGCTCAACTTGACGATTTCGTTCGGCATGGTTGCCGAAAAAAACAAGGTCTGGCGGTCGGTTGGCAGTTTTGAAATGATGCGGCGTACGTCATGAATAAAGCCCATGTCGAGCATACGGTCGGCTTCGTCGAGTACAAAATGTTTGATGTGGTTCAAATGAATGTAGCCTTGCTCCATGAGGTCGAGCAAGCGCCCTGGGGTAGCCACAAGTATGTCGATACCCCGCTTGAGGGCATCGGTTTGCGGGCGCTGTGAAACGCCGCCGAATACTACCGCATGCTTGAGGCCCGTATTGCGGCCGTAGGCTGCCATACTTTCGTCGATCTGTAGGGCCAACTCACGGGTGGGGGTAAGTATCAAGGCTTTGATGAGGCGGTCGTGCTCGCCTTGGCGGCGTGCCTGGTACAGCTGCTGCAAGATGGGAATGCTAAAAGCGGCCGTTTTGCCGGTACCCGTTTGTGCGGTACCCAAAACGTCTTTCCCTTCGAGGGCAGCCGGTATAGATTGTTCCTGAATGGGGGTTGGCTTTTCGTAGCCTTCCTGAATGAGCGCGTCTAAAATGGGCGTAATGAGATTGAGTGACGAAAACGTCATAAATAAGGTGATACCCCTTCGGTCCCCTGACCTGTGGGTTGTTTAAGATGTACTGCAGATGGAGGTGCGTGGCACGTCTATCCCGGGGAGGCAGGCGGATCAACCGTTGATCCTGTCCGCTGCACCATTAAAGAAGGAGGAATTCTCCACCGGTTGACTTTCAGACTACCGCAATGCGGTGTCGGGAGCAGTCAGACGATGCAAACATACGAAAAAAAGGTGAAAGCGGGCTATTGGTTGCCCTTAGAAGCAAACACCTAGTTGTAAACCCACCAATACCCGACCGTGGCGGCTAATAGCAGCGCCCGATTCTTTGCCTAAATTCCAAGAATATTTTCGCTCTAGTGAGGGCACTGCATGAAACTGAACAAAAGGATTTATTTGAAAGTATGGATATCTTGCCAATAGACCCAAACGAACACCTATGACAGGTTGTGTTTCAAATTCTTCACTTTTCAAACCTTCATATCGATTGGAGCTTACCAATGTCATTATATCCAAGCCAGTTAATGGTAGGTCATATTCTTCGTCTTTTGCCCAAATACGACATCCTAAAAAGCCGCTAATCGTATTCTGCGTACCTAAGATTTGATTTTCCCAAGGTAAAAAGAAATAGGCCACTGTTGGCCAAGCAGCCAGGTAACGTCGAGTAAGAACCATCCTACTAAAAGAAGCACCCACGTATGGATCGAAAACGCCCCCTCTCTTTTGAAGACTATAGGCTACAGTAATCCCTCCAATTATTCTACTTCGGGTACGGTCATATAAGCGTTCACCACTTAGAAGTTGACGATCGGGAATAAGGTTAACCGACCCTTCGAAGGCAATTAGCACTCGCTTATGCTCTTGCTGAGCTGCCGACTCAGAAAACCAAAGGAGTAAACAAATGCAAATCGCGCGAAAAACCATATTACTAATATATGTAAAACATCGGATGGAATCGTGCATGACGAAATAGTTCATGCGCCAATTGTTTCAATTGCCAATTTTGCCGACAACCGGGCCAAACCCCTTATTGTAGCGAGCATCCCTGGCTATGCAAATTGTTGTTTTACCTATGGGTAAATAATGTGTATTGCATGCCACTTCTTCTTGTTCAAAGTAACAGTCGAAAAAATGTTTATTAATTCAGCTCAACCCCGACTTTTTTCCAACGCCAACACCTGCCAACACGTTACTAGAAACACACGCCGAGCTGTACTCCAACAAGGAAATTACCATGCCTGCTAATGGCCGAACCTGTTACTACCTCAGTGTCGTATGGAACTTCCCAAGTGTACTTTCGTTCTATAGGCGCCCCCAATAAATATTGTACAAATGGGCTCACGTGAAGCCAATTCGATTGAGCTGTGATGCCCAAATTGAAGCCCAGCGTATTGTGTGTGATAAACTCGTCCTTTCTTTCTCCGTAGTACCAATTTCGACTTAGCAAAAGAGCGGCATCCCAGGCCACATTGGATATTCCTCCTCTTCTACTTCTCATCCAATACCGAAATCCCAATCTTGGCGTCGCAGAATATTGCCGTCCTAAGTCTTGATCAACATAGTTCAGTCCAAAAAAGAACGTATTCGTAATTTCTTGGACATAACTTCTTTTGAAATTCATGATACCAACAGAAAAGCCGAAATATGGATCAAACCGATATTTTTCTTTTCTGAAACTAAAACTGCTGGATAAGCCATAAGCAATTTTGGTTTCAGTCCTGTCAAGAAAAGCTTCTCCACTTAAAAGCTCAAGTTCAGGAAGAAAATTCATCCAAACATCTGGACCAATATGGAAGCGCTTGTGTGAGTTTTGGGCTAAGGATGAAACGGCATGAAATAGCACGAGGCCCACGATAAAGAAATACTTCATAGCTAAAGTTAAAAAACAAATGCTAAACGAGCATTGTATATCCTACTCTTTTTTAAAAAAACTATTCCAAGTACTTTTTCCCCAATCATAACAATTCGACACATGCAGTACGGCACTTACCACCAAACGTTGCTGAAACAAGCGGGTATCTACCCAGGTAGAAGGTGGGTCGGCGGGAAGCGTTAGAATCGGATTTTCGATGCTCAACGACCGACGGGTGAGCACCTCACCGGGTACAAACTGATAAGTCAATCGGCTGGTCACGTATTTATTGATTCCGCGAAAGCCGATCGAAAGCGGGTAAGTGGTTTTTTGATACGAGAATTGGTTCACCAAAGGCGTTTGATAATCCAACCACCTGAATTGCACCCCCACCGAAGCTTCCAGGCCAAGTGTGATTTGTTCGTAGGTAAACAGCTTCCAAAGTGTGCCTGCCTCGAGCTGCACCTGCCTGAAAGTACCCAAACGGGTGATACTGGCGGGATCGAACAGCGGCAACCAAAATTCATCGGCGGCATAGTTGCGCTGGTACAACAGTTGCTGACCGTAACCCACCGAAAACACGGCATCCAACCGGGGTTTTAGCGGTTGTACCCATTCGCCAGCAATACCCCAGCCCCAGCGGGTAGTGGTAACATCGTACCAGTTCACATCTTGTTCGGGGGTGTTCACTTGCCGGAGCGGGGCGGGCGCATCGAACCGGACTTGAAAAAAACCGCCCTGACCAGCTACGCCAAGCGGCAATAAAAAGAGAAGGATAGTGAATTTCATAGTCCGAATTTAAATAACTTTTCTATAATTCCAATACTATATAAAATACACTTAAAAGTTGATTTTCTGATATTTACAAATCATCAAATAAAAATTTAATATGATTTATTGCCATTAGTGTAATGCCTGATTTAAGCTCGAAACCATTGTCTATGTAAGGTACCCAAAGAGCCTAGATCTCATTGAATATCGCCATTAGAAAAAGAACCTCGAAAATTGAACCCTTCTTCTAACCCACCTCATTAGCTGTAGTAGTTTTGCCTATGCGGTGCTTCTCGGTGTGGTTCGCCTTACCTTTGCGGCATGAATGCACTTTCGGTTGAGCTACTGGAGAAAAATTTTGGTGAACGCACCCTTTTTAAAGGCTTGAGCTTTGGGCTCGACGAAGGGCAAAAAGTAGCGTTGGTAGGCGTGAACGGCTGCGGAAAAAGCACCTTGCTGCGCATATTGGCCGGCGAAGAGCAGTCGGATGGCGGTCGGTTTACCTTCAACAAACAACTCAAGGTGGCCTATCTCGAGCAGGAACCCCTCTTACTCGATCAAGACACTGCATGGTCGGCCATTTTTCAAAGCACCGACCCAGCCGTACAACTGGTGCGTGAATATGCCTGGCTGAGCGAAAAAAACGAGCTGAACGACGCGGAAACCGAAAAGCTGCATGAGCTCATCCACGAAATCGACAGTCGGCACCTCTGGGACTACGAGCAAAAAGTAAAGCAGATTTTGAGTACCCTCGGCATACTGGAACTGGGTCAACCCATCGTGGAGCTCAGCGGAGGTCAACGCAAACGGGTGGCTTTGGCCCGAGCTCTGGTGAGTCGCCCCGATGTGTTGCTACTCGACGAGCCCACCAACCACCTCGATCTGGAAGTGATTGAGTGGCTCGAACGTTACCTCAGCACCGAACGTATCACCGTGCTCATGGTCACCCACGACCGGTATTTTCTCGAAAGTGTGTGTGATGAAATTTTCGAGATGGACGGCGGCAAACTTTACCGCCACATCGGCAACTATGCCAAGTTTTTAGAAAATAAAAGTCTCCGCGAAACCCAGCAGACCGTTGAAGCCGAAAAAGCGCGCAACCTATTGCGCAAAGAGCTCGAATGGATGCGCAAGCAACCCAAAGCCCGTGGCACCAAGTCGAAGGCGCGCATCGATGCCTTTTACGACCTCAAAGATAAAGCCGCGGGTCGTGCCGAACGCGGTCAGTTGGAGCTCGATGTGACCCACCGCCGTTTGGGTGGTAAGGTGCTGGAGCTGGCCTATGTGCGCAAACGTTTCGACAACCGCCCAATACTCAACGACTTCAGCTATCTGTTTACGCGCCCCGACCGAGTGGGCATCATTGGCAAAAATGGCGTAGGCAAAAGCACCTTTTTGAACATGCTCACCGGACGACTTCGCCCCGATGGTGGCAGCATCGAAAAAGGCGAACAAACCGTAATTGGGTATTATACCCAGCAGGAGTTGCAGTACAAAGCCGGCCAGCTGGTGATTGAGCTGGTGAAAGAGCAGGCCGAGTTCATCAAACTCAGCGACGGCAAGGAGGTGAGTGCCAGCAACTTCTTACAACGCTTTTTGTTTCCACCCAAGCAGCAGCACGATTTGGTTAGCAAGCTGAGTGGAGGCGAAAAACGGAGACTGCAGTTGTTGCTGGTGTTGATGAAAAATCCGAATTTTTTGATTCTCGACGAACCTACCAACGACCTCGACCTGGCCACTTTAAACATCTTGGAGGAATTTCTCGATAATTTCCCCGGCTGTTTGGTGTTGGTTTCGCACGACCGGTATTTTATGGACCGGCTGGTAGATCATCTATTTATTTTTGAAGGGGAAGGGCACGTACGCGATTTTCCGGGCAACTATACCGATTTCCGTGAATCGCAAAAAGCACAGCGGCAGCTGCAAAAAGAACAGCAACTACCCCCCGTGCCAGAAACTGTAAAACCCGAACCCAAAGTTGCACCCGTGCAGGTAGAACAAGTACCTACGCGCAAACTAAGCTTCAATGAAAAGCGTGAATTGGAGCAGCTCGACAAAGAAATTAATTCGTTGCAGCAGCAAATTGCCACCCTCGAAAATAAACTCGTGCAAGGCGATGGTAGTCACGCCGATTTCGCCCATTGGGGAGCCGAATTGGCCGAATTAAAAACGCAACTCGACAACAAAGAATTGCGCTGGCTTGAGCTTTCGGAATAAGACAGTTGGGTAGGTCTATTCCTTTTCGCTTCCCAAAATGAGCCTTTTCTCCCGAAAGAAAATTGTCGTTACCGATTTTCACAACAAAAGTTAATTACATTGATTAACTGTTTCGGAAGGCGTAAGCTTACAACCGATTTTCCGAATCATAACCAGAAGAACTATACATGACAATGAAAGCTTACCTCCGCAAACGTTACGGTGGTCCCGAGGTTTTTGAGCGCTCGAACGTGGCCGTGCCCACACCCAAGCCTAACGAAATACGTATTCGCATTGCCTACAGCAGCATCAATAGTGCGGCCGTATTGCTGCGTAAGGGGGTGCATCCCGATTCGGCCTTTTTCACCATGATCATACGCTTGGTGTTTGGCTTCCCGAATCCAAGGCGGAAAATTATCGGTTATGAATTTTCCGGCGTGGTAGATGAGGTAGGTGCCCAAGTTAAAAAGTACAAAAAAGGCGATGCTGTTTACGGCACGTGTACAGGCTTGAAGCAGGGAGCGTATGCCGAATTTGTGTGCGTACCCGAACAGTGGCGTTTGGGCATCGTCCGGCACAAGCCCGCCGCCATGTCGTTTGCCGAAGCAGCCGCCCTCCCCATTGGTGGGATGACCGCCGCAAGCCTTTTTAGCAGGTTGAACGCCAAAGCAGGCGAAAGTATCCTGGTGTATGGAGCTTCGGGCAGCGTGGGCAGTTATGCCGTGCAGCTGGCACAAGCCGCCGGATTACAGGTGACCGCAGTTTGCAGTGCCGCCAGTTTCCCCATGATGATGGACTTGGGCATCGATAACTGCCTGGATTACCGGAGCGCCGAATTTTTGCAGCTCACGAAAAAGTACGACTATGTATTCGACGCTGTGAAAAAGTTGCCCGCGAAGCAACTCAAGGCAATACTTAAGCCGGGCGGAAAGTTGGTATCGGTAGGTGCACCTACCAGCGAAAGTCACCAATGGCTCGAGCAGCTTGAAGCCTTGTACGCCGCATCTAAGCTTCGGATTTACATCGAAAAAATATTCTCCTTCGACGAACTACGTGCGGCACACGCACATGCCGACACCGGGCACAAAAAAGGAAATTTGGTGATGAAGCACGACTAAAGGTTAGTTAGCTAATCGATTAGCAGAGAAGCGCAACGCTAACAAAACGGCCATAAGCAGGCAAAACTGCATCATTGAACAAAACACTATTTTAGTACCGAGAGCAGGAACCGAAAGCAGCAAAAGCCCATGGAAATACACACCACGAACTATTACAACACCTTCATTTGTGCTTCCGACGATTGCCCGGTAGGGCAGGGAATTGCACCCGAAAAACCGGAGTCGGTGGCCGGAATGCAATTTGAACGCATCCATGCAAACCCATATAAATTCACCAGCGACCAAGTTTTGTTTGAGGTGTTTGCGCAGCGAAAAGGCCTTGATGCAAGCGCATATGAGACCGCACGCCAACAATTTTTCTCCAAAGGGCAACCGTGCATGCGTGCATCACCGCTGCTCAAACGTTACGGCTGGGGTGTACATTACGATGCAGAAGGGCGCATGGCTTTGTATGGCATGGATAGTACAGCCTACCTAAAATTTAGCCGTGAGCCATCGCTCAAAGTGCTGAAATCGATGAAATCGAGTAAATAAATTTTGCGCAACCAAACAGTTGCATATATTTGCAACCAAATAGTTGCGTAATGAGAAAACTTATCTTACAAACCCAAGTCTCGGTAGATGGATTCATGGGCGGGTTGAATGGTGAAATGGACTGGGTAAATCTCGAGTGGTCGGATGAACTCATCGCCCACACCCAAGGGCTCAGCGACCGTGTAGATACCATCTTACTCGGTCACGAACTGGCAAAGGGGTTCATACCGTTTTGGTTGTCGGTGGCCGAGGACTCCGAAAATCCCGAGCAGGAAGCCGGCCGCTTTTTTACGGCTTGCAAAAAGTTGGTTTTTAGCAGGAGTAAACAAGCAGTGCCTGCCAGCTGGCCGAATGCTGAATTTGTTCACGAACCTTTCGAAACCGTAATCGCCCAGCTTAAAGCAGCACAAGGCAAAGATTTAATCGCCTATGGCGGAAGCCGGTGGGCACAAAGTATCATTGCAGCTCAATTGGTAGATGAATACCACTTGTATGTAAATCCTGTGGCGCTTGGCAAAGGACTTCCGTTGTTCAGTGCACTTGAGCAAGCCCAAAAATTACAGCTGACCAAATCGCTGCATACCGCTTCGGGCATTCAACTCCTCGTTTACCAGCCACAATAATGCGACGCGATGTGTTTCAGGCAATCGCCGATCCAAATCGGCGAGCCATCATTGCCTTACTGGCCACCACGGCCATGACCCCCAATGCCTTGGCCAACCACTTTTCGAGCAGTCGGCAAATGGTGTCGAAAAACCTAAAAATCCTCACCGAATGTGCGGTGGTTCGCACCGAAAACAAAGGCAGAGAAGTGTATTATCACCTAGAACTTGAACGCATGAAAGAAATTGATGCATGGCTAGCCCGTTACCGGGTTCTCTGGGAAAAACGCTTCAACCAACTCGACAACCTGCTCGATCATCTTAAAAACAACCCCCAATGAAAAGCATTTTATTTTACGATTTTCAGGTAGACAAAGCTACCGCCACGGTGCACGTAACCCGTGAATTTGCAGCACCCCGCGATCTGGTATGGCGCTGCTGGACCGAAGCCCAACTTCTCGACCAATGGTGGGCACCTAAGCCCTATTTCACCAAAACGCAGTACATCGACCTCAAGGTGGGCGGTCGCTGGTTTTACTCCATGAATGGCCCCGAGGGCGATGTGCATTATTGCGCAGCCGATTACAAAAATGTGGATCCGACAAGCCAAATCGGCTGGCTCGATGCTTTTACCGATGAAAACGGCACCATTAACGAGAATTTTCCGCGCTCCGATTGGTCGATTAGTTTTGAAGCCGGCATCGATTGCACCACCGCCCGCATTCGAATCCAACACCAAAGCCTCGAAGACTTAGAAAGTATCATCGCCATGGGCTTCCGCGAAGGCTTTAATCTAGCTTTGCATAATCTCGACCAGTATCTAGCCGCCCGAGAGGCCGAGCGCGAGGCTTATCCAGCGCCAACAGAAGCACGGGTGAGCACCTACTTAAATTTCCCAGGGACCACCGAGGAGGCCTTTATGTTTTACCAGTCGGTATTCAAAACCGCGTTTGCAGTAGGCGGTATCCAGCGCTTCGGCGACTTACCCGCCCAAGAAGGTCAGCCCCCTATTGCCGATAATTTAAAAAAAATGGTATTGCATGTAGAGCTACCCATACTCGGCGGACATGTGCTCATGGGAACCGATGCCCCCAAAGAAATGGGCTTCACGGTACTTTCGGGCAACCAGCAGTTCATTCAACTCGAGCCTGTTACCCGCGCCGAAGCACAACGTTTGTATAACGAACTTTCGGCAGGCGGTGAGATAGAAATGGACCTCCAAGAACAATTCTGGGGAGCGTTGTACGCCAGCTTTACCGATAAATATGGTATTCGTTGGATGATTAACTGTAGAGCAAAAGCATGAGGTAGACCCGCCCAGTTAAAACGCGCTTAGCGGTTTAAGCAGGTGTTCGATTGGGCGCTGGCCCCTACCGGGGTAGGCGTTCAACTTCGTTTTTGATTCGATAGCTGCTGTTCCCAAAAAATCGTAGCTTCCATTTTTCATTCATGACTACGATACGACTACTTCTGCTTTTGAGTATTGGGTTTAGCTTAAGACTAAGTGCACAACCCTCAAACCCTAATTTCGACTGGCTTGTAGGAAATTGGATACGCACCAACGAACAAGCGGGCATGCGCACCATCGAAAATTGGGTGAAAGTACATGCGACCGAATACCACGGCTTCAGCTGTACGGTCAAAGAAACCGATACCGTTTGGCAAGAAAAGGTGGTATTGCACCTGAACGAAAAGCAGTGGCAGTATGCCGTAACGGGCATGGACGCCCCTAGCCCTACAATTTTTGGGTTGATTAAAATCGAAGGAGCCGGCTTTGTTGCCCACCAACCCGAGAACGACTTTCCGAAATACATCACCTACAGCCGCGATAAAAACGTACTTCGCGCCTGGATTTCAGACGAAAAAAAGAAAATCCCCTTCGAATTTAAACGGGTAGAAGACTAAGATGACGCCCTTACCAACCGATATTTTGGCCTATCACGAGCGTTTGGCCGCTGAGCACCGCGCCATAGCCGAAACCTTGGCCCGAGAAATACAGCTCCACCTGCCACAAGCCGAGGCTAAAGTATGGCATGGGCATCCCGTTTGGTTCATTCGGCAAAATCCGATAGTGGGTTATCATCTGCTTAAAAAAGGCATGAGGCTGTTGTTTTGGAGCGGTCAATCGTTCAATGCCGCCGAACTCCAAGCAGAAGGCAGCTTCAAAGCCGCAGAAATATATTTTGCTCGGGTTAGCGACATCGATACCGTAAAACTTGCCGACTGGCTGCATCAAGGAGCCAGAATTCAATGGGATTATAAGAATATCGTTAAACGGAAGGGCAAGCTAGAACTGCTGTCGGAAAATCAGGACTAAAAAAAAGCCCCAGCCGATGTTCAACACATCAACTGGGGCTTTTCGTTTCGAGCCGTGCTTTAGTTTATTACCAAATCAAATCGGTCGAGATTCATCACTTTGGTCCATGCGGCGATAAAGTCGCGGACAAACTTCTCTTCGTTGCCCTTGCTCGCATACACTTCGGCAAGTGCTCTCAATTCCGAGTTCGAGCCAAAAATCAAGTCGGCACGCGTAGCGGTATAACGCAATTCCCCAGTTTTACGATCGCGGCCTTCAAAAAGCTGTTTCGATTCGTCTACCGCTTTCCACTCAGTACGCATATCGAGCAAATTCACAAAAAACTCGTTGGTCAACGCATCACTTCTACTTGTGAGCAAGCCCTTCTTCGAGCCGTCGAAATTGGCGCCCAATGCACGCATACCCCCAATAAGTACAGTCATTTCGGGAGCCGTAAGGGTGAGCAACTGCGCTTTGTCGATCAATAACTCTTCGGTGCTTAACGTATACTGTGCTTTTTGGTAGTTCCTGAATCCGTCGGCCATGGGCTCCAATAAATTGAAGGATGCCACATCGGTTTGCGCCTGAGTAGCATCGGTGCGACCAGGACTAAACGGCACGGTAAGCTGAAAACCTGCATTGGCTACTGCTTGCTCGAGCGCTGCAGTACCGCCCAAAACAATCAAGTCGGCCATCGATACCTTTGCAGGCTGACTGCCCGCGTTGAATTCTCCTTGGATTTTTTCGTACGCGGCCAATACCTTCGCCAACTGTTTCGGATTATTCACCTCCCAGTCTTTTTGAGGTGCCAAACGTATGCGTGCACCATTGGCGCCACCTCTACGGTCCGACTCACGGTAGGTAGATGCCGAGGCCCAGGCGGTGGTAATCAGCTCCTGCAGGCTTAATCCTGCGTTCAGTACACTTTTTTTCAAAGTAGCGATGTCGGTAGCTGTGAGCATCGGACTTTGGCGCGCAGGAATTGGGTCTTGCCAAATCAAATCTTCGGTAGGAGCTTCAGGGCCCAAATAGGTGCTGCGCGGGCCCATATCGCGGTGGGTGAGCTTAAACCACGCTCTGGCGAAAGCATTTTCAAAGGCCTTTTGGTCTTTCAAAAACCGGCGGGCGATTTTTTCGTATTCGGGGTCGTAACGTAAGGCCAAGTCGGTGGTGAGCATGTACGGGAAATGCTTCGTGTTTTTATCGAAGGCATCGGGGATGATCTTTTTGGCATTTTTAGCCACCCACTGATGCGCACCTGCTGGGCTGGTAGTAAGTTCCCATTCGTATGCAAACAGATGTTTGAGGTAATCGTGACTCCATTTCGCAGGCGTAGTGGTCCAAGTCACTTCTAGTCCCGAGGTAATGGCATCGGCACCTTTACCCGACTTGTAGCTGCTCTTCCAGCCAAAACCCTGTTCTTCGATGCTGGCCGCCTCCGGCTCGGCGCCTACGTGAGATGCAGGGCCAGCGCCGTGGGTTTTACCCAAGGTGTGTCCTCCTGCAATGAGGGCCACTGTTTCTTCGTCGTTCATGCCCATACGGCCAAAGGTTTCGCGTATGTCTTTGGCTGAGGCCAGCGGGTCGGGATTGCCATTGGGTCCTTCGGGATTTACGTAAATCAGCCCCATTTGTACGGCAGCCAATGGATTTTCGAGCTTGCGACCATCGCTGTATCTGTTTTTGTCGTCGAGAAACTTTTTCTCCATGCCCCAATACACATCTATTTCGGGCTCCCAAACATCCATGCGTCCGCCGGCAAAACCATAGGTTTTGAAGCCCATGCTTTCGAGCGCAACATTGCCGGTGAGCACCATCAAATCGGCCCACGAAATTTGGTTGCCATACTTTTGTTTGATGGGCCATAGCAATCGACGGGCTTTGTCGAGGTTAGCATTGTCGGGCCAACTGTTGAGTGGTGCAAAACGTTGCTGACCACTGCGCGAGCCACCGCGGCCGTCGCCGGTACGGTAGGTGCCGGCACTGTGCCAGGCCATACGGATAAAGAGTCCGCCGTAGTTGCCAAAGTCGGCAGGCCACCAATCCTGCGATTGGGTGAGCAATACTTTGATATCGTTTTTGAGGGCAGCATAATCTAAACGCTGAAATTCTTGCGCGTAGTTGAACTGTGGGCCCATCGGGTCGGATAAGGACGAATTTTGACGCAGAATGGCCAAATTCAGCTGATTGGGCCACCAATCGGCGTTTTGCGTGGCGCGTGCATTGGAGTGGCTTTTTTTAGAAGCACCCGACCAAGCATCGGGCTTTTTGTCCTGCCCCATGGCCACAAAGCCAAAGGAGACAAATAGCAAGAGGAGTAAACTTTTCTTCATAGTCACTAACGTTTGGAGCACGAAGGTAAGGCGAAGGATCATAGGCGCTAAACAGAAAATTTCTATTATGCATAGACTGCATCTATGATTTAAACAGAAAAGTTGAGCTCACGGATGCGTAATCCCGAACTCTTCCATGAGTTCAAGTCCGTACGCTCGAATGGCCTCGATCATGCGTATGGCTCGGGTACCGCGTTCGGTGAGTGAATACTCCACCTTAGGTGGTACCACGGCATATACCTCACGGTGTACAAAACCTTCTTCTTCGAGTTCGCGAAGCTGACTGGTCAACATTTTATGGGTGATGTGCGGAATGTCTTTTTTCAATTCGCCATAACGCATCACCCGATTGCGCAGTCGCCAAAGGATAGGCATTTTCCAGGTGCCACCAATCCGATCCATGGCAAACTCAACGGGATTGTAGTAGCGTTTCGATTGAAAGAAAAACTCAGGCATAGGACGTAATCTATTAATAATCAGGATACTTTCCTATTAGTGTGTATCACATTTCGAGGAAAGTATATTGTCAAAGGTAGCATAAGCATGCACTTTTGAAAAGTACTTGGTGCAAGCACGCCACTTGAACAGTGCCTCAAAAAATAAACGTAAACATATCTCCTATGAACACCGTCGAACGACTTCAGTATGTACATCCTCATGGTGCCCCGGCCCACGGAAAAATCCTCATGGTTGCAAGTTCTCCGGCTGTATCGGCTCAAACCGGTTGGCCCATTGGCTTTTGGGCTGCAGAGCTCACCCACCCTCTTCACATTTTCGAACAAGCTGGCTATGCTGTTGACTTGATCTCTACCCAAGGCGGTCAACTCGAAATGGATGGCTACTCCAACCCCACCGATCCCAGCGGCTACTCGGCCCACGACATCATTTCGCTCGGCTATATGCAGTTGGATTCCTTTTCGCAGATGCTTCAAAACACCAAATCTATCGAACAGGTGAACCCAAATGAATACGACGCCATCTTTCTGGTGGGAGGACAAGGCCCCATGTATACCTTCCGAGGCAACCGTACCCTCGAGCAACTTTTTGCTTCTTTTTACGAAGCCGGAAAACCAGCCGCTGCCGTTTGCCATTCTACTACCCTCTTGCTCGAAGCCAAAAAAAGCAATGGCGAGCTGTTGGTAGCCGGTAAACATTGGACGGGTTTCGCCGATGCCGAGGAAGAGTATGCCGATCAGGCCGTGGGCATGAAAATCCAGCCTTACCGCATTGAAACCGAAGCCCGGAAAATAGCCAATACCCATTTTAAGGTTGCTGCCCCCTTTGCGTCGTACGCCATCGCCGACGGCAACCTCATCACCGGTCAGCAACAAAACTCTGGGGCTGCTGCTGCCCAGTTGGTGGTAGAACAATTACAAAAACACTGAGATGCACGCCATTCGCTGGTTTGAAATTGCCGCTGCCGACCTGGAGCGCGCCTTTCATTTTTACCAAGACGTTTTCCCCGGCCGGGTACGCATGGGTACCTTCGGTGGAAGTGGCCTTGTTTTGTTTGATGCCGACTTCCAGCAAGGAGCAGAAGTGGGTGGGTCGATCGTTTTCAGACCCGATTTTGTCCCCAGCCCTAGCGGTCCGCTGCTGTATTTGAGCGCCACCGAACCCATTCACCGCGTAACCGAGCGGATTAAACAGGCGGGCGGTGAGCTGATCGTGCCGCTTTTAGACTTGGGCAAGTTCGGTTTTGCAGCCATCTTCATCGATTCAGAAGGGAATCGGCTCGGCATCTTGAGTCATGAAGCGTAATCGGCTCCTGCTACTGGTTGTGCTGCTACCGTTGGCCTCCTTGGGCCAGCTGGATGAAAGCGACACCCTGCAAACACAAGTGCGGGTGGATCTCAACGGTCAATACCAGGCAGGAAATGTAACGCTCTTCCTCGTACGTTCCCGTGCCGAGCTGAGCACACGGTTAGGCGAAAATTTGGTTTTTAAAACGCAGAACAACTATTTGTACCAAGAATTTTCGGGTCGCCGCGCAGACGAAGACCTGAACAGCCGCAATTACCTTTATTACCGTCCGCAGCGGCGCTGGTATCCCTTTGCTATGGCCTTTCTGCAAACCAATTATCGCCGCAAACTCGACCTGCGCTTCTTTTCTGGAGCAGGCCTCAGCTGGAAGGTGATCGACCAACCGATGGGATTTGTAAAACTTTCGGCAAGTTTGGTTTACGAACACAATCGGTTTAACGGAAGTAACTTCAATCAAGACCGCTACGACAGCCAAACCGAGCTTAATTTTTGGCGGCCTACAGCCTACATACAAGCTGGCTTGCGGCTCAACCAAGGGCAAACCCGTATTTCGGGGCATGCCTATGTACAAAGTGGCGTGCAGTCGACCCAAAACCAGCGCTTACAACTCGAGCTCGTGGCCGAGCAGCAACTTTGGCGGCGTTTGCATATGAGCATTCACTACAGCTATTGGTACGAACAGCTTGCGGTTGTGGGCATTTTGCCTACCGACAAACTTTTGAGTTTAGGCCTGAGATGGCAGCTTATTAAAAAAATCACCCATGATCGTTAAACGAAACTTCAACCCTTGGCGCGTTCTGACCTATGTCCGCAACGAGCTAACCGCATCGCTCGGCATCAGTACGGCAGTTTTTATTTTGCATCAGCAAGAAATCACCCGTATCAGCCTTCCCTTTTCGGTAGCCGCGATACTGGGCAGTGCGCTGGCCATTTTTATCGCTTTCCGCAACAACAGCGCCTACAGCCGCTGGTGGGAAGCCCGTACCCTATGGGGTGGCATTGTGAATTCGAGTCGTGTGATGGCGAGGCTCATCATCACCTTCACCGACAGCCATGCCCACCAGCCACAATTCGACCCGAATCGTGCATCGCAATTTAAAAAAGAGGTGATTTATCAGCTCATCGCCTGGGTGAATGCCTTGCGTTTACAGTTGCGCAAAAGTGATAGTTGGGAAGAGCTGAGACCCTATTTGAGCGAAGTCGACTTTAATGCCATGCTCCAAGCACAAAACAAGCCCAATTTCTTACAGCTCTTGAGTGGCCGGCGTATTTATGCCGCCATGGCCGACGGCACCTTGGGCGGTTTCGACAGTTTCCAGCTCGAAGGTCAGCTTTTGGCCTTGGCCAACTACCAGGGAGGGTGCGAACGCATTAAGAACACGCCGCTGCTTCGTCAGTACGATTATTTCACACGCTTGTTCTTGTACACCTTCATCGTTTTGTTGCCCTTTGCGTTGGTAGGCGATTTTGCTCGTTTGGAGCTCGATTACCTCATGATGCCTGTTTCGGTCATCATCGCTTTCGTATTTGCCATCATCGGCAAGGTGGGAGAAGTAAACGAAGATCCCTTCGAAAATAGAATCACCGATGTGCCACTTTCCGCCCTGTGTAACACCATCGAAATAGATTTGCGCGAACTGTTGGGCGAGCAAGATTTACCCAAAAAAATGCTGGCCGACCAAGGATTTTTACAATGAACAAAATCGAACACCATCCCGACACTTCCCGTTTGGCAGCATTTAGCGACGGGGTAATCGCCATTCTAATCACCGTGATGGTGTTTGAGCTGAAGTTTTCGAACGATTTGAAGTGGCTCGACACAGAGGCATGGTTGGCTTTATTACCCAAATTTGTGAGCTACACCCTTAGTTTTTTGATGTTGGGCGTGTTGTGGGTAAACCACCATCAACTCTTGCATCAAATCCGACACAGCAAACCCGGCTTGTTGTGGACGAATCTGCATCTCCTTTTTTGGATGAGTTTGGTGCCCCTGGCCACCCATTTGGTGGGTAGCTACCCCAACCATGCCTACTCGGGAACGGTATACGGACTCGTTTTCTTCTCTTGTGCGGGCAGCTTCACGCGGCTTCGACTCTATGCTTTGCGCCATCAGTTGCTGCACGAGCACAGCTCGGTTTCGCAGCAGCATCGCGTAAAAAGAAAAAACCGCCTTGCCATGGCCTTGTACCTGCTCGGTGCCGCCATAAGCATGTATGCAGTATATCCCGCCTTTGTGTTGTACCTGCTGGTGCCAGCCTTGTATGTATCGCCCGACAAACCTTAATCTCAAAACCATGGACTTTTCGGTACTTTTTCAAAACAACGAACGCTGGATTGCGCAAAAATTGGCCGGCAATCCCGACTACTTCCAACAACTTTCGGGAGGTCAGCATCCCGAAATGCTGTACATAGGCTGCTCCGACAGTCGCGTTACCGCCGAAGAGCTCATGGGGGCTCAACCCGGGGAGTTGTTCATCCATCGTAATATCGCCAATCAGATCATTCCCACCGACCCCAACGCCAATGCCGTAATTCAGTATGCCGTGGAGTTTTTGAAAGTAAAACACATTGTGGTATGTGGCCATTACGAATGTGGCGGCATCAAAGCAGCCTTACATCCGGGCGATATGGGGCAGCTGAACAACTGGCTTCAAACCTTGCGCGATGTGTACCGATTGCATCGCCACGAACTCGATGAGCTTAGCGATGAGCACCGCCGTTTCGACCGTTTGGTGGAGCTGAACGTGCGCGAACAATGTATGAATGTGATTAAAAGCGACCACGTTCAACGGTCGTGGTACAAAACGGGCTACCCGAAAGTACATGGTTGGGTGTTCGACCTTAAAACAGGCAAACTGATTGATCTGGAACTCAATATGGAAAAAGAGTTCAAGGAGATCAGGAGCATTTACGACCTAAAACCCAATCAAGACCAGCAATAATCCAAACAATTTAACACAAGCTATGAAATACAGTATCGCCATCATAGGCACCGGCCAGGTAGGCGGCACCTTGGCCCGCAGTTGGGCCCAAAAGGGCCACCGCATTCATTTAGGGGTACGCAATGCCGATGCCTTCAAAGGAAGTCACCTGCTTGGCCTGCAACAGCTAAGTGTGCACAGCCCGGCCGAGGCAGTAGCTTTGGCCGACGTAATATTGCTCGCTGTACCGGCCACTGCAACGGTTGACGTATGCTTAGCTTTAGGCAATACTACTGGCAAAATCATCATCGATAGCATGAATGTGGTGATGGGACGCGGACCAGCAGGCTATTTAACTACCACCGAAGCCATTTTAGCCCATACCCAAAGCCGCGATGTAGTGAAATGCTTCAATACTACTGGATTCAACAATATGGAAAATCCCGACTACGGTGGGCAGCTACTCGATATGTTCGTTGCTGGCGATAGCCCTAAGGCCGTGGCTGTAGCACAACAGTTGGCTTTAGATGCCGGTTTTGGCGCTTGTTACTGCATTGGCGGAAACGATAAGTTTCAACTGATGGAGCAGTTTGCCTGGTTCTGGATCAACCTTGCCATGTTTCAAGGTCAAGGCCGATCGATAGGCTTTAAATTGCTCAAGCGATGAAAGTAGCCTTGGTTACCGGAGCTGCTCGTGGGCTTGGATTAGCCTGGTGCAAGGCACTTGTACAACACCACTACCACGTCGTACTCACGGCACGCAATATAGATGTGGCCACCCAAGCCGCACTGGCCCTCGACCCGAGTGGTTTGAAGGTCCTACCCTTTGCCTTAGACGTTACCAACGAAAAACAGCTCCAGGCTTTGGCGGCGTGGATTGGTAAACGCTTTGGAAAGCTTGATTTGTTGGTGAATAATGCCGGTGTTAACCCAAAAGATTACGCCGATAAAAACCGCATGGCGCAGTGTTTTCAGCTCGATGCCTTGAATGCCGAAGCCATGTTAGAAGTGATACACATCAATAGTATAGCTCCACTTTTGGTGGTTAAACATGTACGAGCACTACTCAAAAACGCAGAAAAACCAGCAGTGGTGAACATATCGAGTTGGTTAGGCTCGGTGAGCGAGCTTCGTTTTGGCGGACATTATGGCTATGTGGGCAGCAAAAATCTGCTCAATGTGCTCAACAAAAGCATGGCCTTTGAACTCAAACCTGATGGAATAATCAGCGTAAACGTAAATCCGGGCTGGGTACAAACCGATATGGGAGGCAGTAAGGCTCCTTTTACCGCCGAAGAATCGGTTACGCACATGTTGACGCATGTGGTCGCGAAACTAACGCCCGAGCAGAGTGGTAAATTTTTGAATTACGATGGCCGTGAGCATCCTTGGTAGGACGATGCGGATGTAAACTGATTTGGTAGCTGCTTGCCGCTAGTCGTTGATGAGCAGCTTCAAATAGAAGAGCGGATTTCGGAGCTTGGCCCTCAAATCGATATCGTCGAACATGGTAATCATGGTTTCGCGCAGCGTTTTGTTTTTGTTGGCCTTGTTTACCACAAAATTAAACACCCACGGGTACTTGCTCAGTTGCTGTAAACGGTGGCTCAATTGGAGTTCGTTCCATTGGCGCTCATAAAACAACGCGTCGTACTCCTTGAAAAAAGCCGCGTCGAAACGATTATCCTGGAAAGCTTTCACGAGGGCCTCGGCGGCTAACATTCCGCTATACAGCGCATTGCCAATACCTTCGCCCGAAAAGGGGTCGATGAGTGAAGCTGCATCGCCGGTGAGCAAGAAGTTATCGCCACTAATTGGCCGCTTTTTGCTCCCGAGCGGAAGTCCCCAACCTTGAACCTTGCCCAACGGTTTGGCATCGCTGAACCGCTCTTTGAGTAAAGGATCTTCTGCCAACGCTTTTTCAAGTACCTGCTTGAGATTTACCTTACGTTTGCTGATTTCGGAACTCAGCATGCCTATGCCCACATTGGCTTGCCCATTGGGTAAGGGAAAAATCCACAGGTAGCCGGGAAGTATGCCCGGCAAAAAAAACAATTCCATGAGCTGTTGGGGATGCATATCGCGTATCCCAGCATAATACTGGCGAAGTCCAGCGCAATAGTGCTCCTTTTCTATTTTATTGGTCGAGAGCTTTTTGGCCACTACACTGCGGTCGCCTTCAGCGCCTACTACCACCTTTATCCCGTCGATCCGCTGTGTTTTTCCAGCTTGTACATAGCTAACCGATACCGCTCCGTTTGCCCGTTGCACATCCACCACTTCGGCACCTTGAATCACATGTGCATAGCGGGTATCCAAGCGCTCAAACAACGCATTGTCGAAATCAAACCTTTTGGAGATGAATGCCAAGGGTCGGTCGACCTTGCTCAAATCCAGTTTAAACGGAATATCGATGGACTTGCCGTTGGGTGCCGTAAACTTTATGCCCCAGCTGGGCTGAAATGCTGTCGACTGGGCTTCAAACGCTTTGGCGATGTCGGGGTTGAGCTTGCGCAGCACCGCCAAACACTTTCCACTCACCGCATCCCCGCAAATTTTGTCGCGCGGGAAAACAGCCTTTTCCAACACGGTATGTTTTATGCCGTTTTTTGCCAGAAATAACGAAGTGGCACAACCACCCGGACCAGCGCCAACGATAACAATATCGGTAAAAGAAGCTTCGGTGGTGGTTGACTGCATACGATGGGGTAAACTTCGAGCGCAAGTATACGCACAAACAGGCTTTTCCTGCTCCAATAAAATCTATTGCTAATTCGACCGAGAAATTAGTTATTCGCAACAGAATTACTTACACCCATGAGCGACTACCACAGCAAAATAATCGAATACTTCAACTCAACCGAAAATGCCTACCGCGATGCTTGGAACTTAAATCAAAGCATGGCCATGCACTACGGGTATTGGGACAAAACGGTGAAGTCGTTTCACGAGTCGCTGCAAAAGATGAATGCCGTGGTAGCCGAAACAGCTAAAATTTCGGCCAACGACCGAGTGCTCGATGCGGGTTGTGGCGTAGGTGGCACCAGTATTTACATCGCCAAAAACTTGGGTGCCCAGCTCGTTGGAATTACGCTTACCCCGCGGCAAGCTGAAAAAGCGAAACAATTCGCTCAAAAGCACGGCATGACCGACAAAACCGAGTTTCACGCCATGAGCTACCTCAAAACCGATTTTCCCGACAATAGCTTCGATGCTGTGATCGGCTTGGAAAGCATCTGTTATGCCGACGATAAAGAGCAGTTTATCCGCGAAGCCTATCGTGTGCTCAAACCCGGTGGACGATTGGTGGTCGCCGATGGCTATGCTGCCAAAGAAGAGAATAACAACAACCCCGCATTGCGCAAGGTGATCGACGGTTGGGGATTAAATTACCTCGAAACGCCAGAGCGTTTTTCGAACTACATGCAAAAAGCAGGTTTTGAAGAGGTGTCGTTCCGCGATATCACCGATGCCATCGACAAATCATCGAAACGCATTTACCGCTTTTATTTCTTAGCCCGCGTGTATTTGCTGTATCGGAAACTTACCTTGCGCTACAACACCACCCCAGTTCAGCTGGCCAGCATCGTGGCCGCCAAACATCAGCGTGCGTCATTCAAAAACCGGATCATGTTGTACGGCATCGTTGCGGGTGTAAAGCCGAACCACTAGCCGCTCAGGTCAGGCAAGGAAGTTACCCATCACCCCTTGTATTTACCGAGATAGCCCATGCCGCCAGCTTGCAACCTTTCTTGGGTGGCTTTCATCTGCGCTTGGGTAGTCATCACAAAAGGGCCGCCATACACGATCGGCTCACGGGTTGGCGTGGCCGTGGCGAACATCAGCGCAAGCGTGCTGTCGCCCGCCTGTATGCCTACTCGGTTACCGGCTTCGGTAAAATTAACGAGTTGATGGGCTGTAACAGCTTGGTCGTTCACGCGCCCATCGCCTGCCAAGGTGTATACAAAAGCCATTTCCTGGGCGGGCAGCTCCAACTTTTGACCCGCCTCCAGTTCGATGTGGAGCAGATCGATGGCCACCACCAGCTGATGCAGCCCATGTACCTCCTCGAAGCTACCATGCAATACCCGCACCCGATACCCTTCCCCTACCTTTTGGGGCACTTCGGCTGCAGCGGCGTGCATCGACTTCGGCTCGACCCATCGCTGGCTTTCGGCATGATTGAACCATATCTGAAACCCATGGGTGTCAATCCCTGCCACGCGGGGGAACTCGTCGTGAAACATGCCACTTCCTGCTTGCGTAATGTGCAAACCACCCGGCTCGATATAGCTCATATCGCCTAAACTATCGCGGTTGATGAAACCTTGTTCGCTATCGGGTAACATATAAGTCATCACCGAAATACCTGCATGCGGGTGCGGACCAAATACTGCTTGATTCATGTGATACTCGGTAAAGACTAAAATGGGTTCGATCGGGTAGGCGTGTGCCATAAGATCAATGCCCATCAAGCCGGGAAAGGCTTGTCGGAAACTGTGGCTGCTGATTTGGCTGACGGGCTTATGCATGGTTTATTGAATTACAGATGGGTTGGAAACGGCACGGTCGGTGCGCTGTTCCACATAACGTTTGAGCTCTTCATTCATCAGCCGAAAGCCCTCCGGTGCGGATTGCATCATGGGAAGTCGTTTGATGATGGGAGAAAGCAGCCCACGATATTCTTCGCGGTTGACGAGTACAGTGGTTCCATCGCTCTTGGCTTGTAGCTCAAAAAAATGTTCCCCATCAAAAATTCGAGGCAGGCCGGTTATGGCTAGCCAAGCGAAACTTTTTTCGGTTTCCATCACCGAAACCACAGCGTTAAAGGTATAGGGTGCGGCTCCTTGCGCCGACAAACGAAGCTGCAGCTTACCCTTGAGGGCGACTTCGCCACCGAGGTATTCGAGTTGACTATTCCATTGATGAAAATCGTGAAATGCCGTGATGGCCTGCCAAACTTCGCTTGCTGGTGCCTGAATGTGAATTTCGTGTCGGATCTCGAACTGGCTAAGCATTAACCCGATCACAACGGCAAGAACCACAACTAAGATGAGTATCCCCATAGGTAATTTATTTAGAAAGCCACTTTGCGAACATGCGGTTTAAGCCCGGCAAAAACACATACACCATCAAGGGCACCAAAATCAAAGTGATTACCAAGGTTTTGAGGTATAGAGGCAAGGAATCGATGATGGGACCAAGCACCCAAAAAAGGAGGTTGATGGTTGGATAGATGGCCAGCCAAATGAGCAGGGCCATTTTGTGTCGTGCAGCTTGCATGGTAACAGAATTGGTGTGGTAAAGCTGCGTGCAATACTTTACTTTTGCAAGTAGTAACACCTATGTACAGTAAGCACATAGAGTAAAGTAATGCTGATTATGAGTACTTTATGGGAAGTATGATTTTAGAAAAGGTAGAAAATACGGCCTGTCCAGTGCGCACAACGCTCGACATGATAGGCGGCAAGTGGTCGTTTGCGATAATTTATGCCTTGCTGGGCGGCACCAAAAGGTTCAAAGAGCTCGAGCGCTCCATTTCGGGTATCAATACGCGCATGTTGGTAAAAGAACTCAAATCGCTCGAAGCCTGGGGGATAGTTGACCGAAAAGCCTACGCCACGGTACCACCCACCGTTGAATACGCGCTTAGTGCAAAAGGCAGAGCCCTAGAGCCGGTTTTGGCCGAAATTCAGCGTTGGGCATTGGTGCACATTCCACACGAGCTGCACTCCTAAATCCTGCCCGGTCGACAACCTACCTGAAAATTTGGGGTTCATGGTGGTGCAATATCGGAAATTCATTAACTTTGCAATTCAAAGTACTTTTATGAACGAGCAAGATTATCGGGCCGATCTCGCCGCCATTCGGTCGATCATGGAGCGATCGGTTAAATTCGCCTCGCTTTCGGGCTGGTCGGGGGTGCTTGCAGGCCTTTACGCGAGTGTTGGAGCTTGGTATGCCTATACGCAGCTCAACTATAATCCTCAAAAAATTCATGAAACTGTACCCGTAGCTGAACTACTTGCTTTAGGTGCAGCAGTGCTGACGATTTCGTTAGGCACTGCGGTAATGCTTTCGATGAAAAAAGCCGCCCAAAACAATAGCTCTATTTGGAATGCTACCTCGCAACGTTTGCTCGCCGATATGGGTGTGCCGCTCGTAGTAAGCGGTTTGCTCCTCCTCTTTTTTATGAAAAATGCGCTTGGAGGCTTGGTGCTACCCGTGAGCTTACTGGGATATGGACTTGCGTTGTACAATGCCGGGGCCTATACTTTTCGAGAGATTCGCGTTTTGGGCATCTTACAAATCCTGCTGGGTTTGCTTAGTTTGCTCGTTTTGCCCTGGAGTTTAGGGTTATGGGCCTTGGGTTTTGGTGGGCTACACATGGTTTTTGGTTTATACCTCCATTTACGCTACGAAAGGTGAATCACCCGCTGCATCGCCTCAACAAGGCATTCGATAGCCGCATTCGGCTCGGCTTGGTGGCTGCATTGGCGGCCCGCTCGGCTATGGACTTCAAAGAACTGAAAGACTTGCTACAGCTCACCGACGGTAACCTCGCCAGCCATCTTAAACCCCTCGAAAAAGAGGGGTTTATCGAAGTGGAAAAAAGCTTCATCGACCGCAAACCAAACACACGTTACCGCTTGACCGCTGCAGGCCGAGCGGCCTTTCAGGAACATATTGCGGCCTTAGAACAACTCATCGCACTTCAAAAAGACCCTAACGCTAAAGGCTAAATTTTTTTTGTCATTTCACTTTGCAATACAAAGTACTTTCTATTCGTTCAACAAACTCAAACTTTATAAACATGCGCTTCACTCCGAACAAACTCTATCTCAAGCTTGGCCTCATTGGCATTATGGCCTTGCTGTTACTTATCCCTACCGCCATGATTCAAGAATTGGTGGCCGAGCGTGAACAAGTTCAACAAAAAGCCATTTCGGAAGTCACCGACAAATGGGGACGAGAACAGTTCATCACCGGACCCATTCTGAGGATTCCTTTCCAGCGAAAAATCAGCACCAAAACGAACGATAGCCCTGGAGAAATGCATGAATACACCGAGTTTCTGTACATTCTTCCCGAAGAGCTGCGCGTTAGTGCGAGCCTCGAGCCCGAAAAACGCAACAGAGGCATACACGAAATAGTGGTTTACGAAACTAAACTGCAGTTTCAAGGCAAATTCGACCAGTTGCTGGCAGGCGCCGAAGGCGAACCGGTTGAATCCCTCCAGTGGGAAAAGGCCGAGCTCATGGTAGGCATCCCCGATTTACGCGGCTTAGAATATCAAAATGGCCTACGTTGGAACAACACCTCTTTGGCTTTCGAACCAGGACTGCAAAAATCGGCCTTGGCCGAAAGTGGCTTGAGAGCGCGACTCAACCTCAAGCCTACCACCGATTCGAGTTTTACCTTCGATTTCAGCCTTCGACTCAAAGGCAGTCAAAAACTTGCGTTTAGTCCGGTAGGTAAACTCACCGATGTGCGCATGACCAGCAGTTGGCCACATCCCAGCTTTACCGGCGCTTTTTTGCCCGATAGCAGCAACATCAGCACCGACGGATTTACCGCCCATTGGAATGTATTGCAGCTCAATCGTAATTTTCCTCAGCGATGGACGGGCGACGAATACCAACCCGCGGAAGCAGCCTTTGGGGTTGAATTGTTCTTACCTGCCGATCAATACCAAAAAACGCATCGTTCCATTCGTTATGCGCTGCTTTTTATCGGCCTGAGCTTTTTGGTGTTTTTCTTCAATGAGATGATTGCAAAAATGCGCTTACACCCGATTCACTATTTGCTCGTGGGCATTGCTTTGGTGGTGTTTTATACGCTCCTGTTGTCGCTATCGGAGCAAATCGGTTTTAATACCGCCTTTGCCTTATCGGCATTGGCTACGCTCGTACTCATCAGCAGTTATGTAGCCGCTGTACTGCAATCAACCCGTTTCGGGGTGAAAATAGGCGGCCTACTGAGCATACTGTATGCCTTCATTTTTGTGGTACTGCAATCCGATGATTATGCTTTGCTCATGGGCAGCCTGGGCCTGTTTATGGTGCTGGCTGGGGTGATGTATTTCAGCCGCAAAATCGATTGGTATACCAAAGAAGAAGGAAGCTGAACATGAAAGACCTTAGGGGTATAGACGAAATCTATTAATGAATAGAAACAATCAATTTGAATTATCGCGCCAGCTGCTTTTCTTTTGTATGTTTTGGTAAACGCTAGGAATTAGGTAAATTCCTGAATCGAATGTTTGCCATTCCAATCCTCAGAAACATTTATAAAAAACAACCTATATGAGTCAGAATGAAGGAAAATGCCCGGTAATTCACGGTGGCGAAACCAGAGGTACCAATACCGGTCCCGGTATACGCGATTGGTGGCCCAATCAGCTCGATTTAACCAAGCTCAGGCAAAACTCGGAGCTGTCCGACCCCATGGATCCCGACTTTGATTACGCCAAAGAATTTGCGAGTCTCGACCTAGCTCAAGTGAAGCGCGACATTACGGCGGTTATGACCGACTCACAAGCCTGGTGGCCTGCCGACTACGGGCACTATGGTCCGTTTTTCATTCGCATGGCCTGGCACAGCGCCGGCACCTACCGCATCCACGACGGACGCGGCGGCGGCGGCCGGGGTACCCATCGTTTCGCACCGCTCAACAGTTGGCCCGACAATACCAACCTCGACAAGGCCCGTTTGCTTTTGTGGCCAATCAAGCAGAAATATGGCCGTAAGCTCTCGTGGGCCGACCTCATGATTTTGGCCGGTAATGTAGCCCTCGAAAGTATGGGGTTCAACACTTACGGTTTTGGTGGTGGTCGCGCCGATGTGTGGGAACCTGAAGATATTTATTGGGGCCCCGAGAGCGAATGGTTAGGCGACAAACGTTATGCCGGCGACCGCGAGCTCGAAGACCCCCTAGGAGCGGTGCAAATGGGTTTGATTTATGTGAACCCCGAAGGACCCAACGGCACTCCCGACCCGGTTGCCGCAGCACGCGACATCCGCGACACCTTCGGGCGTATGGCCATGAACGACGAAGAAACCGTAGCCCTCATTGCAGGAGGCCATACCTTTGGTAAAACCCACGGTGCCGGCGATCCCTCGAAATATGTAGGTCGCGAGCCGGCTGCGGCACCACTCGAAGCCATGAGCATGGGCTGGACCAACACCTTGGGCGAGGGACATGGCGAACATACCATCACCAGTGGCTTGGAAGGAGCCTGGACTACCACCCCAGCCCGTTGGAGTCACGACTATTTCAAACATCTCTTCGAATACGAGTGGGAACTCACCAAAAGTCCCGCAGGTGCTCAGCAGTGGACCCCTAAAAACGGCGCCGGAGCCAATACCGTACCCGATGCGCACAATCCTGCCAAGCGCCATGCACCCATAATGCTCACCACCGATTTGGCCTTGCGTTTTGATCCTGCCTACGAAAAAATTTCGCGCCATTTTTATGCCCATCCCGAAGCTTTTGCTGAGGCTTTTGCCAAGGCATGGTTCAAACTCACCCACCGCGACATGGGCCCTAAAGTACGCTATGTAGGCACGGAGGTACCCGCCGAGGACCTCATCTGGCAAGATCCGGTACCGGCACCCACCTACAAATTGGTAGATGCGGCCGACATAAAAGCCCTCAAAACGCAGCTGTTGCAAGCAGGCCTCAGCCTGCAGGAGCTCGTACTCACGGCATGGGCTTCCGCCTCGAGTTTCCGCAGTACCGACAAACGCGGAGGTGCCAATGGCGCGAGAGTACGTTTGGCACCACAAAAAGATTGGGAAGCCAACAATCCCAAGCAGCTCGCTAAAGCCCTCGCAATACTCGAGCAGGTGCGCAACAGCTTCAACAGCAGTGCTACAGGTGGCAAACAAATCTCGCTGGCCGACCTCATCGTTTTGGGTGGAGCCGCAGCCGTTGAGCAGGCAGCTGCCAATGCCGGCTACAAAATTGAAGTACCCTTTACGCCCGGTCGCGGCGATGCCAGTGCCGAACAAACCGATGCCGACTCGTTTGCCGTACTCGAGCCTCGCGCCGATGCCTTCCGCAACTACGCAAAAGGCCATGCCGGATCATATGCCGAAAAACTGATGCTCGAAAAAGCACAGTTCCTCAATTTGAGCGCACCCGAAATGACCGCCTTGGTTGGCGGCATGCGTGCCCTAGGCGCCAATTACGACGGCTCGCAACATGGTGTATTCACCAACCGCCAAGGCAGTTTGACCAACGACTACTTCGTGCATCTGTTGGATTTGAATACCAGCTGGAAAGCCGTTTCGAATATGGAAGACGTATTTGAAGGTCGCGACCGCAAGACTGGTCAGCTCAAGTGGTTGGCCACCCGGGTAGATCTGGTTTTCGGCTCGAATACCGAACTCCGCGCCATTGCCGAAGTGTATGGTGCATCGGATGGAGGCGAAAAATTGGTGCGTGACTTTGTAGCCGCCTGGCACAAAGTGATGGAGCTCGACCGCTTTGACCTGCATCGTTAATACTAGCCACCGTTAAATGAAAGACTCCGGCACCGCCGGGGTCTTTTTTTTGCTGCATCGAAAAATAAAAAATTCGTCGCGTTTAGCTCTATTTTGTCGCCCCAAACCAAGCTAACCTACGTATGAACCATCTGGAAACCTATTTCCGGCAGAACAACAAGCGCCTCATCGACAAATGGGTGCATTATTTTGACGTATACGACCGTCATTTTTCAAAATATCGCAATCAACCCATCGTAATCGTCGAGATTGGGGTGTCGGAGGGTGGAAGTCTGCAAATGTGGAAAGACTACTTTGGTCCGCAAGCCGTGATCTACGGCATCGATGTAAATCCGCATTGCAAAGCTTTTGAAGAAGAGAACATACACATCTTCATAGGTTCGCAGGCCGACCGCGAGTTTTTACGAGAAATCAAGACCAAAATTCCTCCCATCGACATCTTAATTGACGATGGAGGCCACGAGATGTTTCAACAGATAATCAGTTTTGAAGAGCTTTTCGGGCACATCAAAGCCGACGGCGTTTACCTCTGCGAAGACACCCACACCTCTTATTGGCCGCGTTACAAAGGCGGGCTCAAGCGGCGGGGCACCTTCATGGAGTACAGCAAGAACTTTGTCGACTACATCAACGCCTGGCATTCGAAACAAAAGAGCTTTCAGGTAACGGAATTTACCCGTTCGGTGAATTCGGTGCATTTTTACGACAGCATTGTGGTGGTAGAACGCAAACCAAGGCAGGCACCCTATTCGGAAAAAACAGGTACACCCTCTTTACCCGTAACGATTCAGAAGCCCAGTGCCTACAAAAAGCTAAAAACTTGGTTTCGAGCACGATTTGGTATCACCAAAAAATAAGGCAAAAACCAATAGCGTATCCTTGGAGTTTAATCATCTCAGTTATGGCCAATACGCCCACTTTTTCTGCCGCTGAACTGCCTTGGCTCGAGGCTGGCTACCGTTTGTTTGCCCGTGGTGGGCCTGCTGCCCTCAAGGTAGAGGTGCTGGCACGCGAGAGTGGCGTGAGTAAGTCGTCGTTTTATCATCTTTTTGCCGATTTGCAGCTATTCGAACGCCGACTCCTGGAGCTGCACCTGCGCAATTCTGAACAAATACGGCTCGAAGCTTTGTTGTGCCGCAGCATCGACCCCGACTTGATAACGCTATTGGTTCGCGCCAAAACCGACATCCTTTTCGATCGGCAGCTGCGTGTAAACCGGCAGCACGAGCACTACCGCCTTTGTTTTGAAGAAGCCAATGCAGGTATTCTTTTGGCTTTTTTGTCGGTATGGGCCGAAGCCCTGAACCTCAGCAATCAGCCCGAAGCCGCCCGGCTCAGTTTGCAGCTCACGGTCGATAACTTTTACCTCACCGTCACCGAGGAACATTTGAATCTTGAGTTTTTACGGCAGTATTGGCAGCAGCTAAAAGAAACGATTACGCGGCTCAGGACCCCCTAATTTGTACGCTTCCGTACACAAAAAACAGGATTGAGCCTGTATTTTAGGGGTTTTACGCTGCGCCATGAAAAAGTTAAAATACCTCACCGTGTTGCTTACGCCAGCGGTTGTAGGTTATTCGCTGTACGCCAATGGGTATGCCACCTTTACTGCCCTTTTCGTCTTGTTTGGTGTATTGCCTATTCTGGAGCTCTTCACCCAAGGGTCGACGGTTAACCTAAGCGCTGCAGAAGAAGAGCTGGCCAAAAACGACCGATTTTACGATTGGTTGTTGTACGCCCTCGTTCCACTGCAGTATGGATTGCTGCTGTATTTTTTGCGCGAGATTGCGAGCGGCCAGCTCACTACCGTAGAGGCCGTTGGGAAAACCCTCGCCATGGGGCTCAGTTGTGGCGTTTTGGGCATCAATGCCGCCCACGAGCTGGGTCACCGTTCTAAAAAAAGCGAACAACAAATGAGCAAGCTGCTTTTGTTGAGCGCTCTCTACCTCCACTTTTTTATCGAACACAACCGCGGGCACCACAAGCGGGTGGCCACTCCCGAAGACCCCGCTTCGGCACGCTATGGCGAAACGTTGTATGCGTTTTGGCTGCGGAGCATCGTAGGCAGCTGGCTGTCGGCCTGGCAGCTGGAGGCCGAACGTTTGCGCTACAAACAATTACCACCTTGGCACTGGAAAAACGAACTGTTGCAGATGGCCTTGCGGCAGCTGGCATTTGTTGCGGCCATTGCCTTGCTGTTTGGCCTGCATGCGCTGGTGCACTTCATGGTCGCTGCTGCCATAGGGGTACTGTTGCTCGAAAGCGTGAACTACCTCGAACATTACGGTTTGCAGCGCAAACGTAAAGGCGACGGCTACGAACGCACCCTTCCTATCCACAGCTGGAACTCAAACCACCCCATGGGCCGCCTGGTGCTGCTCGAGCTGTCGCGCCATAGCGACCACCACTATTCGGCCAGCCGTAAATACCCCATCTTGCGGCATTTCGACGAAAGTCCACAGCTGCCCACGGGCTACCCCGGCATGATACTGCTGGCTTTGGTGCCTCCGCTGTGGTTTGCCGTGATGCATTGGCGTATTGACCATTACCGCAGCAGCAAGGAAGGTGCTTCCTTGGTGTAAATGCTTAATTTTTCGCTATAATTGGCAATATTCCCCATGGCAGCTTCCCAGTTTGATTACGACTATGTGGTGATTGGCTCCGGTTTCGGCGGGTCGGTTTCGGCACTGCGCCTCAGCGAAAAAGGCTATAAGGTGCTGGTAATCGAAAAGGGCAAGTGGTTTACTGCCCCCAGCGACTTCCCAACCAGCAACTGGAAGCTCCGCAAATGGCTGTGGCTGCCCACGTTGGGCATGACGGGCCTATTCAAAATCACCTTTTTTCGCCATGTAGGCGTGCTCAGCGGCGTAGGAGTTGGCGGCGGGTCGTTGGTATATGCCAATACGCTGCCTGTGCCCAAGTCGCCCTTCTTCAACAGCGGCAGTTGGGCAGGCCTCGCCAATTGGGAGGAAGAGCTCGCTCCGCACTACGCCAAGGCCAAGCAGATGCTGGGTGCCGAAAGCCACCCCTACCTGAGTCGTAGCGACAAGGCCATGCAGGAGCTGGCCAAAACCATCGGCAAGCCCGAGGCCTTCGAAAAAACCGATGTGGCCGTGTACTTCGGCAAGCCTGGCGAAACGGTGGCCGACCCCTACTTTGGCGGGCGTGGCCCCGACCGTACCGGCTGCACCCTGTGTGGAGGCTGTATGCTGGGTTGCCGCTTTAATGCCAAAAATACCCTCGACAAAAACTACCTCTGGCTGGCGCAGCAGCATGGTGCCGAGATTCGTGCCCAAAAAGAAGTGTACGATGTGGTACCCTTGAGCGACGATGGCAGCGCCGGTTACGAGATACACTTTCGCGACAGCTTGGGCTGGCCCAAACGCCGCTACCGAGTACGTAGCCGCGGGGTGGTGTTTGCCGGCGGCGTTTTGGGCACCATGGGCCTCCTGCTGCGACTCAAAAACCGGTCGCTACCGTTCCTCAGCCCCACCCTCGGCAAAGGCGTACGTACCAATTCCGAAAGCCTCATCGGCGTAACCACTTACGACCGCAGGCAGTCGTTTAGCGAAGGCATCGCCATTGGCAGCATCGTGCATATCGACGAGCACCGCCACATTGAACCGGTAAAGTATTCGGCAGGCTCGGGCTTCTGGCGCCTGCTGATGTCGCCCATGGTGGCCGGCAAGACCTTTGTAAGCCGGTTGGGGCGTATCCTGGCCGACCTGGTGTTACACCCCATGGCCAACTTGAAGGTGCTATTTACCGACGACTGGAGCAAACGTACCCACATCCTGCTGTATATGGAAAGCCTCGACTCCACCCTGCAACTGAAGCCGGGGGTTGCAGGTTTGTACTCGACCCTCGAGGGCGGCACGGCACCAACCGCCTTTAACCCCGTAGCGCAGGAGCTGGCCCACCACACCGAAAAAATCGTGAACGGCAAAGCCACCGTGATGTATACCGAAAGCCTCTTTGGCATCCCCAGCACGGCACACATCCTGGGCGGCGCCTGTATGGGGAAAGATGCTGAAAGCGGCGTAATTGATGCCAACAACCGGGTTTTCGGCTACCAAAACATGCTCATTTGCGACGGCAGCATGATTTCGGCCAATATCGGAGTAAACCCTAGCCTCAGCATCACGGCCATCACCGAAAGGGCCATGTCGAAGATTGCGGCGAAGGGCGATTAAAAAAACATTTCGAGGAACAGGGCAGTACTGCGCGGCTCCCGAAAGCCGGGGAGGTGCAGCTGATACAACAGCAGCAAATCTTGCAAAGTACCCGGCGAAAAGTGATGTTCGAGCTCCCTACCTGCCTGCGGTAACGCATGCGGCACAGCGCCGTTGAGCAAAGCCGCGAGCTGCTCGGCACTTTCGGGCCGCGCATAGGTCGACCGCATATCGCGTTGTCGCTCAAAGCGGCCCTCGGTGAGGTTGAGCCAGCTGCCCTCCGCAGTGCCCGCATCGGGCAAAAAGCCCAGCCATCCGGCCAACTCCAACAGGGTTTGCAGCAAAGTCTCAACGGGATTGGCCGACAAATCGAGCAGCTGCACCCGCGTTTCGAGCCAGAGATAAAAATCGGGATTGGCTTCCTCTTCACGCACGGAGCGGGTAATTAACTCGGCCAAAAACATGGCCAACACCGGCAGCGGTGGCTGCACAGGAAGTCGATGCAAAGCGGGACGAACGTGCAACTCCGACAAACGTTGGATATCGCTGCTGCTTTTGTGGTATACTTCGGCTTCAACCAAGGTAAGGGGCTGCAGCATGCCCTGCGTAATGGTGGCCTTTTGTTTACGTACCCCGTTAATCATGTACGACTGCATGCCAAACACATCGGTATACAGCAAAGCAATTACGCTTGTTTCGCTGTAACGGGTGGTACGAAGTACTAATCCTTTGACCTTATGCAGCATACATCAGTGCAAAAACAGCACCTTGGCCGCAAAGGTTTCGTTCCCCAAATCGTCGGTGCTGAGGATGTAATATACGCCAGTTCCTACTTTCTGGCCGTTGTAGTCGCGGCCATTCCAGGCTATCTGCCCGCCATCGGCGCGGGTTTGATACACCAGCTGCCCGTGGATGTCGGTAATCTTGATCCACGCATTGGCTACCAACCCATTTACTGCAATCTGACCACCAAAATCGGCGGGGACGGGATTGGGGAAAACCTGCACATTGTTGTGCACCTCGCCGCCTTCGGTGGCTGTACCCCGGAAACTCACCACGCCCTTGTCGGTACCGATAAACACCTCTCCACTCACCGGGTCGATGGCAATGGAAGTGACAATGTTCGAAAGCATGGGGCTGTTTTCGCGGGTAAAGTGGTGGATGAGGGTGCTGCCGTCGGCCGAAAAAAGCCAAGCACCCGAGTTGGTGCCAAACCACTTGCGGTTGGCGCCGTCGATGGCGATGCTGCTCACAACCTCCTGTCCCAACAGGAAGCCCACAAACTGCTCCTGTAGCACCTTGATGCGGCTCCCGTTGAACGGTCCCCTGAAAATGGCATTGGGGCTGTAAAAAATAACGGGCCCCTCGTCGGTACCCAGCCACACGGCACCATCCTTATCTTCTACCATGCAGTTTACAATGGGCGAAGGCAACGAACCCTGCCCCTCGGCGGTTCCCACAAAGCGGTAATCGGTATTGGCGCGGTTCAGCACCACCACACCACCCGAGCGTACCCGTATCCATTTGTTGCCATAGCTGTCGGCAAGCATGCCATACACTTCGTTGTACGGCCCTACGCGGTACGAGGCCCAGCTGCCGTCTTTTTTGCGGACCGACACCGGGTTGCTCGCCCCGTAATTGCTCATCCACAAATTGCCGTCCTTGTCCCAGTCGAGGCCACCCACGCGGGTAGCGCCGATGCCGGTATTGGGATCAATCGAACCGGGAATATACTCCAGGGTACTGTTTTCGGGGGTATAGTTGGCTGTAACCTGTCCGTTGGTGAGTTCATACACGCCAAAACCCCACGGCAGCAGGTACAGCTTATTAGCTGCAGTGGGATGCTCATAGGCGCCAACGTAATCGTATTTTCCTGCCAGGGCAGGTAAGGTGCCGCCGTTAATCGACTTCCACTGTTGCTCTTTGAACTGGAATACGCCGTCGGGGATAAACAAATTGTTCCAAGCCTCTCCCAGCGAGCCCGCCGCTACCATGACGCCTTCTCTACCTGCGCTAAGCATGAGCGCGCGGGAGCTTGCCGGACCGTTGGGCAACAGCTGCCGCTGCCCACCGGCCGATTCTACGAGTCCGTTGCGGCTGTCGGCTATCCAAAAGCGCCCGGGCTCCTCAAACAAACATTGCCGCGGCACTTCCACAAAGTCACCGCCCTCGTTGTATTGAAAGCTGCCCAAGGTATCCATGGCAATGGCCCGAAAGACGTTGGTTAGCAACAACCGATTGCCTGAGGCACGCAAGCTGTTATTGATGAAGCCTTCGTTCACCACCCTGCTTTGCCAACTGCTGCCGTCGTACCACAACAGCGAGTCGGCGCGGAGGGTGTACACCTTATTCCGCCAAACGGCAATGTGGTTGAGACGCTGCTTGCCCATGAGGGGTTCTAGGGTCCAGAAGTTAAAGTTCGACAGGTTAGGGGCGCTGAGGCTGGCCACGTACATGCCCGAGTCGGTGGCGGCGTAAAAATTAGTGCCGTCGTCGGCGAGGGCGTTCACCGGTAGGCGACTGCCTTGCGGACCGATGATGAAGGTATTGCGTATTTCGCGGCGCTGGAGGTCGAGCTCCACGATGCCGAAGGCTGTGCTGAGGTAGGCAAATCGTCCGCGCTGATGCACATGGAAAATGGTCTTTAGCCCCGGCACCGTTGAACGCGGGATGGCATCGAGCTGCATGAACTGACCGTTGCGCAACAAATCGATATTGCCCGAGCGGTAGGTGATGATGAGGGTATTGTAGTCGGCGGCGTATTTCAAGTAGGTGATGTCGACATCCGACACGCCCTGCACTTTGGTGAGGGTGGTGAGGGCATTATCGTCGGTATCGTAGTAAAAAAGGCCGTTTTCGGTTCCGCAGTACACCCTACTTCCCACCTTTTCGACGCAGGTGGCTTTGGCATAGGGCAGGTGGATACGCCATTGACCTACCGGTATTTGGGCGGAGGCAGGTAGCGACAGCAGGGCAAGTGTTGCGGCAAGCAACAGAACGAGGTAGCGCATGGGGCAAATCTAACGTAAGAAAATGAACTCACAGCCCTTTGGAGGCGTTGGAGAAACACAACAGCTCTTAACGCACAAGGCGGCGCGGAATTGTTGTAGATTTGCACCTTCTTACCGGTCAGCATGAGCGAACCCATCAAACACGAGTGCGGCATTGCACTTCTCCGTCTTCGGAAACCTTTATCGTTTTATCAGGAAAAATATGGCTCGGCCACCTATGGCCTCAACAAGCTGTACCTGCTCATGGAGAAGCAGCACAACCGCGGTCAGGACGGTGCCGGCATCGCCACCATCAAGCTCGACGCCGCTCCCGGCGAGCGCTACATCAGCCGAGCCCGCTCGGTGCATACCCAGGCCATCAAGGAGATTTTTGACCGGGTGCATCAAAATTTTGCTGAAGCCAAACGTGAAGACCCGTCCATCTTCTCGGATGTGCACCGCATGAAAAAGGAGCTGCCCTACCTCGGCGAGCTGCTGCTGGGCCACCTCCGCTACGGCACCCACGGCAAAAATACCATCGAACATTGCCATCCCTTTTTGCGGCAAAACAACTGGAAGAGCCGCAACCTGGTGGTTGCCGGCAACTTCAACATGACCAATGTAGAAACCCTCTTCAACCAGCTGGTGAGCCTGGGGCAGCACCCCAAAGAAAAGAGCGATACGGTGACGGTGATGGAGAAAATTGGGCATTTCCTCGACGAAGAGAACATGGAGATGTTTGAGCAGCTCACCGCCCAGGGCATGAGTAAAACCGATGCGCAGCAGGAAATAGCGCTCAAGCTCGACATCAAACGTATCCTGCAGCGCGCCAGCAAATACTGGGACGGCGGCTACGCCATGGCCGGCCTGCTGGGTCACGGCGACGCCTTTGTACTGCGCGACCCCAACGGCATACGCCCCGCCTACTATTACGTGAACGACGAAATTGCGGTCGTGACCAGCGAACGGCCCGCTGCCGCTACAGCCTTTAACGTATCGGTCGACGACATACGCCCCATCCCGCCCGGACATGCCTTTGTGATTCGCGCTTCGGGCGAATACGAACTCATTGAAGTGCTCGAAGCCCGCGAGCCGCTGTCGTGCTCGTTTGAACGTATCTATTTCTCGCGCGGTAGCGACTACGCCATTTACAACGAACGCAAAAAGTTGGGCGAGTTGGTGGTACCGGCTATACTGAAAAGTGTAAACCACGAACTCGAAAATACCGTATTCAGTTATATTCCGAACACTGCAGAAACAGCCTTTTACGGAATGATAAAAGGGGTGGAAGATTACCTCAACGACTACAAGATTAAAAGTTTGCTGGCACTGCCCCAGCCACCCGACCCCGCTCAGGTGAAGGCCTTGCTCGAGCTGCGGCCGCGGGTAGAAAAAGCGGCGATAAAAGATGCGAAACTCCGCACCTTCATTACCCAAGACAACCAGCGCGACGACCTCGTGGCCCATGTGTACGATACCACCTACGGTATTTTACGGCCGGGGCTCGACAATTTGGTGGTGATCGACGATTCGATAGTGCGCGGTACCACCCTCAAACAAAGCATCATCCGCATCTTGGCGCGGCTACAGCCCAAGAAGATTGTGATAGTGAGCTCGGCACCGCAAATTCGTTACCCCGACTGCTACGGAATTGACATGAGCCGCATGGGCGACTTTGTGGCCTTCCGTGCCGCCATCAACTTGCTGAAAGGCAGCGGACGCGAAGCCCTCATCGATCAGGTGTACGCGCAGTGTAAGGCGCAAGACGGGCTGCCCGACGAGCAGATTGTGAACTACGTGCAGCAGATTTATGCGCCCTTTACCGACGAAGAAATCTCGGCCGAAATTGCCCGCATCGTCACCCCCGAAGATTTGGAGGTGCCCGTGGAGGTGATTTTCCAAACCATCGCCGGTTTGCACGAAGCCATCCCCCACCACCGGGGCGACTGGTACTTCAGTGGCAACTTCCCAACGCCGGGCGGCATGCGGGTGGTGAATCGTGCGTTTATCAACTACATCGAGAAAAACAACAGCAGGGCCTATTAACGCGTGAGGGCCACCTCCCGGCAGCCCTCGTACAAGTTGTAAATCAAGCAGGCCGAAGCCTCAACACGAATTTAAAAATATTTACACATATGTCAAATCACTTGGCATAGTTGTAAATCACATTGTATAACTCCTTGACGATTTTGTCGACATGGCGCATGTGGGCGAAATTGTACGAAAAGCGGTAGAAGAAAGCGGATTAACGCATACTGCCGTGGCACGCAAGGTAAAAATCAGCCGCCAAACCCTCTACAATTTATACGACAACGCCTGGCTCGAGCCCTCCCTGCTGCTACGCATAGGCGCGGTGGTGCACGCCGACTTTAACTACTTGCTACAGGGCAGCGACTACAAACACCATCCCGTGGCAGCACTCGCCGCCGAAAAAGAACCCGACTGGCGCTACGAAAGCGGCTATTGGCGCACCAAGGCCGAAGAAAGCGCCGAGCGCCTCGCCGAACTCCAGCAGCGTTACGACGAGCTCAACGCCAAATACATCCGCCTACTCGAGCAGCAGCCTAGCAAAACCAAGAAGTAGGCCGCAGCATTAGCTGCAAGTATTCAGCGCGCATACTCCACACGAAAGCACGAGCCGAAAAGGAGATTGGCTTACGTTACCAACATGGATATCTGCACGCCTGGACCCACTAAGTGAGGGCAAAGCATAGAAGCCCTTTACAAAAACACCGCCCGCACACGGCCGTTGTGAACTATTTGTTATATTGCCTTAAGATAGCCATTTTCGCTTTTGCTCCTGATTTGGGTGTATAGGCGATAAAAACCTTCGCCAATAAACAAGTTATGCGTCAGCATAAAAGACAACACAACCAACAATAAAACGACAGATAATGAAACAACTTTTGACAATCATTTTTGCAACACTGACCTTGACTTCGTTCGGACAAGACAAATACAATTATGTTCACTTCAACAAACTGACCGAAGTTGTCGGGACTGAATATGTAATTGCTTCAATTGAGAATTGGGGTAAAATGTATGACACTAAAAGCCGCTATCTTTTGTTTATCAACACGAAATCTGGACAGACAAAACAAATCGACTTTCCTAATGACGGCTATATGGAAAAAATTGAACAAGTTAAAATCGACAGTTTAGGTATAAACAAAATCATTGTATCTGCACAAACAATTGACCTTGACGGAAAAAAAGGTATTGACCGGGCAGACCCAATACAAATTATAATTCTTTCAACTGACGGACAAGAGAAAACTCAATTAACGGACGACAAATTTTTCTCTCGAACTTGGATAGTTAATAAGCTAACTGGGACAATTACAGTAACAGGTCATTACGACACAAACAACAATAACAAATACGACAAGACAGATAAAAACGAAATACACATTTACGACTTGCGGACACTTAAACTGATTAGCAAAATATGATAGAAAGCCGAACGCATAACAGCACCTACCCAAAAGGCGGGGTTTCGTGTTCCAAAGACAGTTTTGTGGTTAATCAAACATTAGTTTTTCAAATCAAGTTTTGTGGTAAAAGTCCCGCCCTTCGGGTAGCCGCATTTTAAAAGGCGACACAACAGACAATGAAGCGACTGAGACTAATATCGACATTTATCCTATTGACAAGTGTATTTGCTTGTGAACCACCTGTTACTTTTAATGAGCCACAGCCGACCAACACAGACAACTTATCTAAATTTCCTAAGCGTTTACAAGGACAGTATTTAAGCCTTGAAGACAATTCTGTACTCACAATTAGTGACAAACAGATTCAAAGAATTTACGACTTTGACTACAAAGTACATCCAAACCAACTTGACAGTACTGCTCGTCTTTCAGGCGACACAATTATTGACCTCACAACAAATGAAAAGACTTTAATAAAGCGTGACGGTGACAGTTTAATAAATCACGTTCATTACATTGACACACTATTTCAAATAGACTACGACAATGTTGTTAGAAAATTCAAAGGATATTATTTTATAAATACTCGTTACGACAAGACAAGTTGGGAAGTCAAAAAAATTCAATTGCAAAAAGGACAACTCGTAATAAGTAGTATCTCGGCAAAGCAAGACATTGAAAATCTAAAGGAAATTACAGAAACAGCGACCGACACAATTCCTCCTTACAAGTTTACACCGACAAAAAAACAGTTTAAAGAATTTATAAAAAATGACGGATTTAGCGACAGCGAAATATTTGTTAGACAGAAGAAAAACGCACGATAACAGGCGTTTGGCTCAATGGCGGGTGATCCCTCAGCAGACGGACAGGCTGTTGTTCATTAAACATTCTACCTCGCATCAATCCGTCAGCTGACGGATGGTGTATTTACAGTTTAGCGCTTCGAAATCCGCCCGAAAGCAAAGCCCGAAAACGTCAAACTGTCTAAAAAGCCCTGAAATGAAAAAATCAAGTGCGTTTTCATCTGGTTTTGGGCTATTTTGTTTACTATTTTGAGGTTTTAAGACAGACTGACGTTGGCAACCATAGTAAAACAACCATGACGCAGACATTTAAACTTAAAACAGGTGAGATATCCTTTGAAACCGATAAAGTTAGAATATCAGACAATTCAAGAAAACAAAACATAATCCAATTGTTCAGTTCGGCTGTGTGGACAATTTATGGAACTATTTCAGTCCTAAGATATCTGAAAACAGGAGACCAATTTTTACTTTGGACAGGTCTATTTATTGGAATAAGCCACATGGTTATTTTTATTTTAAGTATTCTTAGGTCAAACCAAAACGAAATCCCTTTTGACGACATCAAGTCTATTGCTATTAAACGAAGATTTAGTAAAGAATTTTTAGATATCAGACTAAAAAACAACAGAATAAGAAGAATAATTGGAATTGAGAATTCAAATGAAGTTGAAGAGTACGTTAAAGCAAACATTAAAAACTAAATACATAAAAACTAAGGTTGCTAACAGCGGTAAAGTTGCACAACCTCATTTTTTTAATCAAAATAGGGCTAAACGCTGATTACTTGGCTTATACTGCTTTGTTTTAAGCGCGCGTAGTTTACAAGTCTTCCCGGTTTCAGCCAATAACTGCACTTCCAAACATCTCATTTGCTTTATCTTTTGGGGTAACGGAGATACTGAAACAAATTGGCCCGTAGTCGGAGGATGGTGCTAATCCCTAAAGCCTCAAACTCCCCTGGCAGCGTGAATCAGCCCTAAATTAGAGCTCTTGTTTCATTTGCATTTACAGCCCATAAGTAATAACTTTGTAATCACTAAATCATCGGTATGGACATCTCCGTTATTCACATTGGCAACTCTAAAGGAATTCGGCTTTCGAAAACCTTATTAGAGAAGTATAACATCACGGATAAGGTAGAACTCATCTTAGAAAAAGGTTATATCATTTTAAAACCAAAACTAAAACCGAGAAGTGGCTGGGAAAATGCATTTAGAAAAATGCATGAAAACGGAGATGATCAGCTGTTGAATGAAGATGTATTTGAAGACGATATAACAGAAGAATGGAGTTAAGTCAATATCAAATCGTATTGGTGAATCTCGACCCGACCATTGGCAGTGAAATAAAAAAAACACGGCCGTGTGTAATCATTTCGCCAAATGAAATGAATAAATATTTGCAAACCATTGTTTTGGCTCCAATGACGAGTAGTTCCAAAAAATATCCCACAAGAGCTGAGGTGATTCACGACAAGAAAAAAGGATGGATTGTACTTGATCAAATCAGGACTGTTGACAGGCAGCGAATCATCAAAATTCTGGGAGATTTAAGTGAAAAAGAAATAGCCAAAGTCAAGGCCATTTTGAAAGAAACGTTCATAGACTAAGGACAATCACAGATACCACGGTTTCCCAGAAGTGTAGCAACTGTGGCAGAATGCTGTTTTGACTTCAAAGCTTCGGCCTTTCCCACAGGCAAGCTACTTCAGCACGTTCAAATTTACTCTCAGCCAGTTGAAGTTGCAAGGTATCAATAAGAAATAAGCGATTTAATACGTAACTATACCGGCAACACAAGAATGGTTTACATTTGTGAGGGAAATCAGCAGTAAGCTTCACCTAAACCAGCCATGACACCTAGGTTACTCCACACAACCATTGCCTCAGCTCGTAGGCGATATGTGCAGCCACCGTTACTACTCCTTGTTTTGTTGTGCTACTTCGTGCTGCCGTTGGCCCATGCGCAAACTCCGCCGTACTCAGGCACCATATTCACCGCTCCGAACCTGATTACCCCCACCGATTGTTCCACCTTGCTTACCGTTACCCCTGCCGGAACGGGCAGCAGGATGGTTTTCGACCGGCGCGTGAATGCGTGGATCACCATAAATGCCTACCTTTTTAATGTGTTGTGGGACGACTCGCTGCGCTCACAAGCAGTTGTAAATCCGGAATTTACTCCGGCCGAGGCCGCTACACAAGCCCAGAAATACGCCCACATGCTGGGCCAGCTCCCGCACTGTTTACGCACCGATATCGATGAAATTTGGATACACAAAGGCAATAACGACTGGGGAGGCGGCAACCAGTCGGTACTGATTCATACCGATCGTGCCGCATTTTACGAAAGCCTGGGCATAGCCGAAGAAACATTGGTACACGAGGCTACGCATACCTCACTCGACGCACAGCACGCCACGGCAACCGGCTGGCTGAATGCGCAAACGTTAGACAATAACTTCATCTCTACCTACGCACAGCAAAACCCAACACGTGAAGACGTGGCCGAGAGTTTTCTCACCTGGTTGGCCGTAAGGCATCTACCTTCCCGTACAACGGCCGCTATCTTGAATACCATTTCCCAAACTATCCCCAATCGTTTGTTGTATTTCGACGCGCAAAACTTCAATCTCCACCCCATTCCGTGCTCGGCAACCCAGGTGAACCCATTGCCCAGCCCCACCGCGTGGAAAGTGTACCCCAACCCCACTTCCGGCTTACTATTTATCGATGCAGCACAAGATGCTGAAACAAGTATCCGCTTATACAATGCATGGGGCCAGGAGCTTGAGCGTTTTCCAAGCCGATCCACATCGGTTGACCTATCGACCTACCCCGACGGGCTGTATTACCTCATCCATCGAAGTCGCTCCGGACAAGCAAGCACTACCCTCATCAAACAGTCGCAGACGAGGTAAATGGAACTTCCTTAAAACACTATTGCATTTCCTGTCATGGGCAAGTGTAAGAATAAGGGTGTTTGGCAGAGATAAAAAAGCTTATTTTTACGTATACGTCATTTTAGACGTGTTTCATCATGCTTATTTTTACTATTTTTGTATGAATAAATATTTTTATGAATATTTCAAGTCTTATTCCGACAGAAAAAATAGTTGAGCGTTTACGCTACGACAATCCCTGGTGGGTGAATAAGCAAATTCCCGAGACCTACAGCAGTATGGCTAGGCGCCTTTACTTCAGTTTGTTTTATCCCTATGTAATCGAAAACAGCGTTAAAAGAGCACTGGTACTCTTAGGGCCTCGACGCGTGGGTAAAACCGTAATGCTATTCCATAGCATCCAACAGCTGTTGACCGAGCATGTAAATCCCCATAAAATATTCTTTATCGGGATCGACAACCCGATTTATGTTCACTTAAGTTTAGAAGACCATGTGAACCTGTGTAAACAAGCGCTCAACCTCGAGAACCTCAACGATTGTTTCGTTTTTTTTGACGAAATCCAGTATTTGAAGGATTGGGAGCGTCATTTAAAAGTGCTGGTAGACACCTACCCCAAAACCAAGTTTATTGTGTCGGGCTCGGCAGCCGCTGCCTTAAAATGGCACAGTACCGAAAGCGGTGCCGGTAGGTTTACCGACTTTTTGTTGCCGCCCTTAACGTTCCAAGAGTACATTCACCTGAAAAATAGGGGTCATCTCATGTACCAGGGCGAAATCAGTTATGGTAACAAACGTATTGCCTATAACCTGACGCACGACATAAAAGCTTTGAACAGAGAATTTATGCACTACCTCAATTTTGGGGGCTATCCCGAAGTGGTATTGAACGAAAAAATTCAAAGCGAAATGGGTAGGTACATAAAAAGCGATATCGTAGACAAAGTGCTACTTCGCGATTTGCCCAGTTTGTACGGCATAAAAGACGTGCAGGAATTAAACCGATTTTTCTCGTACCTGGCCTACAACACCGGAAAAGAATTTTCGTACGAAACCATGAGTAAAGAAAGCGGTATACTCAAAGAAACCTTAAAAAGGTATTTAGACTATCTAGAAGCAGCTTTTTTAATCAAGGTATTGAACAAGGTAGACTTAAATGCAAAACGATTGAAACGTGTAACGAGTTTTAAGGTATATCTCACTAATCCTTCACTTCGCACGGCCCTTTTTTCACCCATACTTGAAACCGACGATGAAATGGGCAATATGGTAGAAACAGCTGTTCTATCGCAATGGATGCACCGAGAAAAACTCGATTTAACGTACGCCCGCTGGAAAGAAGGCCGGAACGAGGGAGAAGTGGATTTGGTATTAGTGAACGATAAAAAATACAAACCCGTTTGGGGTGTTGAGATAAAATGGAGTAATCGCTATTTTAACAAACCAACCGAGCTAAAAAGCTTACTACATTTTTGCGAAAGCAATCAGTTCAAGCAAGCTTTAGTTACAACGATTGACCAATCGGGGGTGAAGGAAATTGATCAGGTAGCTTTTTCGTTTTTACCAGCTTCGGTTTATACCTACAACGTAGGCGATATAACGTTAAAAATGAAAAGTAATGAATGGTTATAGTCGTTTATGTTGGTACCAGTATCGAGGCGTCAGGTTGGCAAACCACTTGTAAATAGCACAAACCGTTCTTGAACAAGCGTACGAGTTTATTCCTTTGTTTTCTTGCTTGTAGCTTCGTCACTGAAAATCAATTATGCCTACTTTTGAACGTACAGCTACAGCAATTCTCCAACAATGATTGAAACTACCCGGCTATTGCTACAGCCATTAACGTATGCGCAATTGCAGAAATACTTGCAAAACGACTACTCGTTGGAGGAGGAATTAATGCTGCGTACAAGTCCAAGAACCATCACAGCCGAATTACAGGAAGCTTTGGAAGAAACCATTATGCCCAATGTAGCCGACCCTTCGAAAAACTACTTGTTTTGCACGCTTTGGACAGCCATTTCAAAAGCCGACCAGCAGATGGTAGGCGACCTTTGTATCGTAGGTGAACCCAATGCGGAGGGCGAAATAACAATAGGATACGGCACCTACGACACATTTCAAGGGCGAGGCTTTATGACCGAAACGGTTGGGGGGATAATTGGCTGGGTCAAAACACAGCCGTCGGTAAAATCAATTACCGCAACAACCAACAAAACCAATATTGCCTCATACAAGGTATTAGAACGAAATAACTTTGTTAAAATCGGGGAGTCTGACGAAGAGCTTCATTGGAAGCTAAACCTGGATACAGCCGAAGCCCGAGATTCGGAAAACTCGCAGTTTTAAAACAAATCAATGAGTGAGATTGTCGAGCTTGGGTATCAATCGCCAGCTATTCCATGAAAAGTACCCTTATTGCCTTAGTTCTCTTTTTGTTATGTTCGTATGCCTATGCCCAAAACGAGTATTCGTTGGTGGTACGCCATTACCACGAAAAGCAAAACTTTAACGGGACAGTACTCGTGGCAAGTGCAGGGAAAATAGACTTTCTGGCAGGGGTAGGTCTTGCGAACCGCCGAGATCAAACGGCCATTTCGGCTCAAACCAAGTTTAAAATTGCCTCCATTACCAAAACTTTTACTGCCGTTTTGGTGCTTCAATTGGTTGAACAAGGCCTGCTCGATTTAGACGCAAATTTCGGCACGTATTATCCGACCTATCGCGGTGACGCCAAAAACAAAGTCACGTTACGCCACCTGCTTACCTACAGTTCCGGGATTCCGAATACTGCCGAAAAGTTGGGCATGCAGCCGTATCAAACACAGTTGAACATTGATACGTATATTCAAAAATATTGCAGCGAAAATGTAGCTGAAATTCCCGGTGAAAAAAGTAATTACAGCAATACCGAATACATCATTTTACATAAAATCATTGAGAACATCACACAAAAACCCTATCCACAAGTACTACAAGAACAGCTGTTGATGCCGTTGAATATGTTGAATACTAGCTTCCTTACCAGCAATTCGTCTGTGAAGGGCCTCGCCGAATCCTACACCATCGACGATTCAACGCAGAACATCGCCCCGGATGAAGCCTATTTTATCGAGAATTATTTTGGCGCTGGTGCCATGTATTCAACGGTAGAAGATTTATTGAAATTCGACTATGCTCTTTTTAACAACAATCTTCTTAAACCATCGACACGGCAAATGATGTTGCATCCGAGCGAAAAACTCAACGGCGTAGGCTTAGGAGTATGGTACGCCGAAGGCTACGGCACTTTTAACAAACCCTTTGTTTACCGCACGGGTGGCATTTTGGGCGCTTGTTCAAACTGGATACATACCCTCGACGATAACAAAACCATCATCGTTTTTAACAACACCAATGGTACTAATTTGTACGAATTGTCGGAGCAATTGTATCTGGTAAGCAAAGGACAAAAAGCGGGGATATTGGACGATTAAATTTAGGTTTGACCAATTAATCAACTGGATGAAGTGCTACTATTAGCATGTTACCGAAGGCACACCGTTTCATATAGTTGAAGGTACCCTTGCTTAGGCAGCCTCAAACTCGACTCTTATTGGCAAAAAAAACCGCCAGCCTGTTGGGGCCAGCGGTTCGCCGAGAGAGCAAGCGCGGAAGCGTACTTCCGTTTATTTGGTCCGTTGCAAAATGCCATTGGCTACTGCCACCAGCACCAATTTCATTTCCGAATCGAGTTCTTTTTTGAGGTAAACCGTACCTTTTGCCATGGCATCTACGCTAGCCACTACTTCACCAGCATAAATAAAGTTGTAACCCAAGTTACCGGGTAGCTTAAACGACATGCCTTCGAGCTGTTGAATGCCTTCGATGGTCACCTTACCTTGAGGCGTTAAGATAAATCCTTCGGTACGGGTGAGCGGGGTATTGGCATCGGGGAAGTTGAGCCAGAAATCGTAATGCTGCTGCCTCGCCGGGAGGTAAACTGTACCGGCAAAATTCTGCTTGTAAACTACCGGCAAGTTGAAATAGTCTTTCACCAAAGGCAATTCGGCGGTGCGGAAACGATCGACCGCCAATACCTTGGCTTCTCCACCCATTTGGTCGTGTTGCACAAACGAAATCTTCTCTTTGCTACCTCTGAACCGCAAAAAGAAGGGAAATTCATAGCTGCCCACCCAGCCTCCTCGGAAGTTGGAGGCGGTGTATTCGCCAAAAGTTACCTTACGCTTCCATCGCCAGTCGTTCCGGCCTTCTACCGGATACACATCCATGGGCGTATTGTGGTTGGTTTTAAGTTGCACCTGCGCAGTTTTGCAAGCGCTGAGGGCCATCACCAAAAGGAGGCTTGAGCAAAGAAGTTGGGTTTTCATGGAATTAAAATCTACGTGGCCGCCTTCACGAAAAGCGTGCCAGTATGTTTCAGCCCCGAAAATCGTGCTGCGATGTGAAATGCGTATTAATTTTTAGGTTTACCTTAAACCATTTAAAGTGTTTCTGCATTTTAGCAGATATGCTCAGGTTCAGGCCGATATACCGTTATGCGCTACTACTTGCACTGCTTTTGCCAGCCGGCTTCTTCCTGGGTGGGTGTTTCAGAAAGTGGACACTCAGCCCAGCGCAAATAGAACAACGGTTTGCCGACAAGCCCCTCAAGCCTGTTCCTTTTGCTGTGGATACCCTTGGAAGACACTTGGCCTGGCACCAGATAGGCCACGATACCTTACCCCTGCTGCTACTGATTCATGGGGCGCCAGGCTCGTGGTACGGTTACCTCAACTTGATGGAAGACCCCGAGCTGCAGCGGCATTTTCAGATGGTGTCGGTCGACCGCCCGGGCTACGGTGCCTCCGACTACGGCCATCCGTTAATCGGTCTCGAAGATCAGTCGCGCATGCTGCATGCGGTACTCGAACGGTACAAACACTGCCGACCCATCATCGTGCTCGGCAGGTCGTACGGCAGCCCCATTGCTGCGCAGCTGGCGGCGGATTACCCTGAGCTGGTAGATGCCTTTGTGATGTTGGCCCCAGCCATCGACCCGCGACTCGAAAAGTTCTGGTGGTTTTCGCCCATTGGCCTGCTCGATGGCGTACGCAATTTGCTCCCCGACGCCTTGAACGTGGCCACCGACGAGAAATACAGCCACCGCCGTGAGCTACGCAAACTGGAAAAGCTGCTCCCGAAAATAAGCAAACCTACCACTGTCATTCAGGGGGGCGACGACGATTTAGTAGATCCCCGCAACATCCTCTATGCCGAAAAAATGCTCCAGAATGCTCCGGCGCGTATGGTATTTATCCCTGGGCAAAGTCATCACATCAGCAGGCAACGGCCCGATTTGGTGAAAAAATACGTCCTTTTGCATCTGGAAGAATACCGTAAGCCAGCTTTGGCCAGTTCGCGAGGCAGCCTCGGAGGTCCGCAGGTAGTACTCGAGGAATAGCGGCTCGAATGCCCCGCTTTTTGGTTAAATTTGCCGTCCCGTAAACCCATACGTATGCAGGCCGACTCTACGATTTACCAACCCAAAAACCACATCCGCATCGTTACAGCCGCTTCTTTGTTCGACGGCCACGACGCAGCCATCAACATCATGCGGCGGATTTTGCAGTCGAGTGGTGCCGAGGTTATTCACCTTGGGCACAACCGAGCTGTGGCCGAAATCGTAAACTGTGCCATACAAGAAGATGCGCAAGCCATTGCCATCACCTCCTACCAAGGTGGGCACGTAGAGTTTTTTAAGTACATGTACGATCTGCTGCGCGAAAAGGGAGCCGCCCACATCAAATTGTTTGGCGGAGGTGGCGGTACCATTCTGCCTACCGAAATTGAAGAGCTGCATGCGTACGGCATCAACCGCATCTACTCCCCCGACGATGGCCGAGCATTGGGCCTGCAGGGCATGATCAATGACTTGCTCGAACAGTGTGATTTCCCTACCGGCGTATCGCTCAACGGCGAGTTGAGTCATATTACCGACAAAGATCCTTTGAGCATCGCCAGGCTCATCAGCACCGCCGAAAATAACCCGGAGCTGTATGCATCGGTACGCGCCTCGATAACCGAAAAAACGGCGAAAAACAACAAAATTGTCCCGGTTTTGGGCATCACCGGCACCGGTGGTGCAGGGAAGTCGAGCCTGGTCGACGAGCTGGTTCGTCGCTTTTTGCTCGATTTTATGGAAGACGGCCAAATCGAAAAAGGCAAAACCATCGCCATCATCTCGGTAGATCCGTCGAAACGCAAAACCGGAGGGGCGCTGCTTGGCGACCGCATCCGCATGAACAGCATCCACAACCCTCGCGTGTACATGCGCTCGCTGGCTACGCGTCAAAGCAACCTGGCGCTGAGCAAATACGTGCAAGACGCGGTGGATGTTACCCGTGCTGCAGGTTTCGACCTCATCATACTCGAAACCTCGGGTATTGGTCAGAGCGACACCGAAATTATCGAGCATAGCGACCTGAGCTTGTACGTGATGACGCCAGAATATGGAGCAGCCACGCAGCTCGAAAAAATAGACATGCTCGACTTTGCCGATTTGATCGCACTCAACAAATTCGACAAACGAGGAGCTTTAGATGCCTTGCGCGATGTGCAAAAGCAATACCAGCGCAACCACCAACGCTGGACCGAAGACCCAGCTACCATGCCGGTGTTCGGCACCATTGCCAGTCAGTTCAACGACCCGGGCATGAATCGGCTGTACAAATCGGTCATCGAAAAAATTGTCGCCAAAACTGGCGCTCCGCTGACCACGCAAATGGTGGCCAGTCGCGAGCAAAGCGAAAAAATATACATCATCCCACCACACCGTACGCGTTACCTCAGCGAAATCACGGAGAGTATTCGCAATTACGACCAATGGGTTGGTGAGCAGAGTGAGCTGGCGCAGAAACTGTATGCGTTGCGTGAAACCATCAATACGCTGAAAGGACAAGCCAAACCGGGTCAGCCCGAAGCCGCTTTGGAAACGACCATCCAAACACTAGAGAGCAGCTTTGCCGCCCTCGAACGTAAGCTCGATGGCGAAAACAAACACCTGCTCGAAGTTTGGGACGACAAGGTGCAGCGCTACAAAAATGCCGAATATGTGTATCAGGTGCGTGGCAAAGACATACGGGTGAAGACCCACACCGAAAGTTTGTCGCACTTGCAGATACCCAAAATTAGTCTGCCACGCTACAAAGGCTGGGGCGACATTTTGCGCTGGAACTTACAGGAAAATGTGCCGGGCGAGTTTCCGTACACGGCAGGAGTGTTTCCCTTCAAACGCGAAAACGAAGACCCAACGCGTATGTTTGCCGGAGAAGGCGGACCAGAGCGCACCAACAAACGTTTCCACTATGTATCGTTGGGTTTGCCAGCCAAACGCTTAAGTACCGCCTTCGATTCAGTGACCCTGTACGGCAACGACCCTGACTACCGCCCCGATATTTACGGCAAAATTGGCAACTCGGGTGTAAGCGTTTGTTGCCTCGACGATGCCAAAAAACTGTACAGCGGCTTCAATCTCTGCGACCCCACCACCTCGGTGTCGATGACCATCAACGGACCAGCCCCCATCCTGCTCGGCTTTTTTATGAATGCCGCCATCGACCAGCAGTGTGAGTTGTACATCCGCGAAAATGGCCTCGAAGATGAGGTGAATGCGCGCATCGACGAGCTCTACAAACAAAAAGGGGTGGCTCGCCCACGCTACCAGGCCAGCGAATTGCCGGAAGGCAATAACGGACTAGGACTGATGCTTTTGGGCGTTACTGGCGATCAAGTATTGCCCGAAGAGGTTTATCGCGACATCAAAGCACGCACCTTAAGTAGTGTGCGAGGCACGGTGCAAGCCGACATTCTCAAGGAAGACCAAGCCCAAAATACCTGCATTTTCAGCACCGAATTTTCATTGAGGCTGATGGGCGATGTGCAATCGTTTTTCATCGATAAAAACGTGCGCAACTTTTACTCGGTATCGATTAGCGGTTACCACATCGCCGAGGCCGGAGCCAACCCCATTTCTCAGCTTGCCTTTACCCTCGCCAACGGTTTCACCTTTGTAGAGTACTACGTGAGTCGTGGCATGGACATCAATAAGTTTGCGCCCAACCTTAGCTTTTTCTTCAGCAATGGCACCGATCCAGAGTATTCAGTGATAGGGCGTGTAGCCCGCCGCATTTGGGCCAAGGCCATGAAGCTGAAGTACAAAGCCGACGAGCGCAGCCAGATGCTGAAATACCACATCCAAACCTCGGGAAGGTCGTTGCACGCCCAAGAAATCGATTTCAACGACATTAGAACCACCCTGCAGGCCTTGTATGCCATTTACGACAATTGCAACTCGTTGCATACCAATGCCTACGATGAGGCCATTACTACGCCTACAGAGGAATCGGTACGTCGCGCCATGGCCATACAAATGATCATCAACAACGAGCTCGGATTAGCCAAAAACCAAAACCCCAACCAAGGGTCGTTCATCATCGAGGAGCTTACCGACCTGGTAGAGCAAGCCGTTATGGCCGAATTTGACCGCATTACCGAACGCGGAGGGGTGCTTGGGGCGATGGAAACCATGTATCAGCGCAACAAAATACAGGAAGAATCGCTGCATTACGAGATGCTGAAACATACTGGCGAGCTACCGATTATTGGGGTAAATACCTTTTTGAGTAGCAAAGGCTCGCCTACGATCATCCCGCAAGAAGTGATTCGAGCAACCACCGAAGAAAAGGAAGCTCAGATAGAGACCCTGCGCCTGCTCCATGCCCGCAACGCACAAAAAGCCACAGCGCTATTACGTCAGGTGCAAGATATAGCGGTGAACAACGGCAACGTATTCGAAGGCATTATGGAAGCGGTGAAATACTGTTCGCTCGGACAAATCACACGTGCTTTGTACGAGGTGGGAGGTCAATACCGCCGAAATATGTGATTACGGTACGCTAAAAAAATGCTTGTAGGCAGTAAAGAGGTTGATGCTTACAGCTACCTAAAATGTTAAATATCGTAATACATAAAACATAAGGCACAGGGCTGAGTTGTTACGACATATAACAACCATGCGCATCCGTAGTTTACTGCTGCTTACAGCTTTTCTGTTTAGTATACCGCTTGCACAAGCACAGCTTCAGAATCACCAATGGCGCTTTGGTGCAGGCGCGGGCCTCAGCTTCTTGACCAATCCAGCAAGTTACGCACCCTCGGCAATAGCTGCTACTGAAGGTTCCGCTTCGATAGCCGACCGCAATACGGGGACCTTGTTGTTTTATACCAATGGCATTACCGTTTGGAACCGCAACAACCAGGTGATGCTCAATGGCACTGGCCTGCTCGGTGGGAGCGTTTTGCTGCAATCGTCGACCGCTGCTGCAATCATAGCCCCCAGACCGGGCAGCACCACGCAGTATTTTATCGTCACCATCGACGAGCAAGGCTCGAACAACGGCTTGCGTTACTCTTTGGTAGATATGAATTTAGATGGAGGACTTGGCGGCATCGTACCCGGGCAGAAAAACGTGATTTTAGATGCCTCCCTGCGCAGCGAAAAGCTACAAACGTTACCCAATAATTTAAACAACGGCTTGTGGGTGATCACCAAAGACAACCCCGGCAACGGGTTTTATGCTTTCGAACTTTTAGCTTCTGGATTCAGGGCCATCCCGGTCGTAAGCATCGTGGGTGGCCAGCACGGTAACGGCGCAGGGCATATGAAGTTCAACCGGCAAATGACCAAGCTTGCGATGGGGAATTTTTTTAATCAGACCATTGAATTGTACGATTTCAACCGTGCTACCGGGCAAGTCACCAACCCGCTAACTTGGACAGCCCGTGCTCCAGCTTCTTTTCCTTATGGAGTTGAATTTTCGCCCGACGGTACAAAGTTGTATGTAGCTAATTTAGTGGATGTAGTGCAATACGATTTGAGTTCTGGTGTTGCAGCAACCATAGCCGCATCGGCCACAGTGATCAGCACCCTCGACGGGGCATCGATGCAATTGGGGCCCGACCATAAAATCTACATCAACAGCGGCACCATCGACAAAATCAACTGCCCCGACGAGTTGGGCGTATCTGCTGATTATCGTGCGAACTTATTTCCCACGCAAAGTGTAGGCGGTTTTGGACTTCCGTTGTGGGTGTACTACGCCACCGACAGGCCGTACATTCCTGTGGTGAACGCCATTACGGCAATCGACAGTTGTTTATCGTCGGCTACCCAATTCGGTCTTCGCGACACAACTAAAATCTTAGCTGTTACATGGAATTTTGGCGACCCCATGAGCGGCTTGAGTAATACGGCGACTGGTTTCGCTCCGAGCCACCGGTTTAGCATGCCCGGACTATATACCGTTACCGCCCAGGTGGTGACAGAATGTTCGAATCGCCAATTAAATTTCACCTGGCAAGTCATCGACTGTAACTTGAGCCTCCCCGGCAGCATATCGGTGCAGGGCGACAGTTGTTTGATCAACGAAGCTTTACGTTTTAACGTAAGCGGAGCAGGAAGCGCACCCGTTTTTAGTTGGGACTTTGGCGACCCCGCCGGAGGCAGCAGCAACCAGCAGCAGCAACTGGCTGGAGCGGCTGCACCACAGCACCGTTTTAGTGCTCCTGGCAACTACAGGGTGTGTGTCCAATACCAACAGCCGGGAGGAGCAGTGCAGAACCTGTGTCGTACCGTAACGGTAGGTGGCTGTTGCCGATTCGACTTGGTACAGCTTGGCGATTGTTTCGAAGAAGAAATAACGGTTTCGTTACGTAGCAACTACCCCACCGACTCGGTTGTTTGGTCGTTTGGCGATACCGCCTCTGTTGGTCCCGGTGCAGGCACAGGAGATAGGAGTAGTTATCGCTACAGCGGGCCAGGGAGTTATGCCATCACTGCTCGGGTTTATGCCCCATGCGGAGCCGATACGCTTTCGCTCACTGCCGAAATACGTCAGTGTTCTCGTAAAAACTGCCGGGTGAACATTCCCAATGCCTTTTCGCCCAACAACGACGGGCTCAACGAAAGCTTTGCACCCGTATTTAGCTGCGAGCCACTCGTGTATAGGTTGCGTATTTACAACCGCTGGGGGCAGCTGTTGTACCATACCGACCGTTTAGAGCAAGCTTGGAATGGCGAATTTCAAGGTCATCGGGTAGCCGACGGAGTTTACTATTACCAAACCGATTATCAGTTTAGCTTAGGAGCCATGCGTCAACAAAGCGGGGCCATACGGCTCATATATTAAGCTATTTTTAATGTCTATTCTTCGTAATTAATTGGTTGAAAGTCGTTAAAAGCTTAGGTTTAACCACTATAAGTTTTTACGATGAACAAACGAGAATTCTTAAAATCGCTTGGAGTACTAGGTGCAGCAAGCGTATTACCAAGTCCCGGCCTATTGGCAGCCCCAAAAAACGACGAAATTACCAGCTGCGTGCTCATTCCAAGTGAAACCGCAGGTCCATTTCCGCTCGACCTAACAGCTAACACTACTTTCTTCCGTCAAGATATTCGCGAAGGCAAAGCAGGTGTTCAACTCAATTTGAAACTAAAAATACTCGGCCTGGGTAACTGTTTGCCCATGCAAAATGTACGCGTGAACATTTGGCATTGCGATAAAGACGGTTTGTATTCGGGCTACAGCCAAACGAACAACCCAGGACAAGCCGGGCTCACCTACTTACGCGGTTATCAAATTACCGATGCCAATGGCGAAGTGAACTTCATCACCATTTTTCCAGGTTGGTATACCGGACGAATTTGTCACATTCATTTTCAGGTATACGTAAGTTCAAGTTACTCGGCAGTTTCGCAATTAACCTTTGACCTCACTGCTAAAAATGCGTTATACACTTCCAATTCAGGAGTTTATACCAAAGGCGTAGACCCGTTGACTTACAGTAGCGATAATATTTTCTCCGATGGTTATCAGTACCAGCTAGCCACCTTAACGCCAAATAGCACCACGGGAGGCTATGATAGTACACTTGAAGTGAGTGTGCAAGGCAATGGAACGGTTGGTTTTGGTCAACTCGAAAAACAAGCTGCTAAGAACATGTTAGTTGGTCAGAACTACCCTAACCCGTACACCGACAAAACCACTTTACCCATCGAGTTACTACTTCCTGGCGATGTAACCATTCGCCTCTACGATTTGCAAGGCCGCGAATGTTATCGAAAAAATATGTATGGTTTAGAAGCAGGAAAACATCGTATAGAGATGAATTTTGCCGAACTAGATTTAGCAACAAGCACCTATGCTTGGCAAACCGAGTTGAAAAACGCCAATGGGGTTTTTCATGACTTAAAACTCATCACACATGCATCCAAATAATCGGAAAACAGCGATTAAACAGCCGGCAATGTCCGGCTTTTTTTATCTTCATGCTCAAGGAGAATTATGGTGAACCACCCGCAAGTTGACGCTTATTTACTCGATTTTTCAGGAGAAAAACTTGAACGATTACGACTGATAAGAAATTTAATTCACGAATGTGCAGCCGATGCTGAAGAACATTTTGCGTATGGTATGCCGGCCTACCGATTAAACAAAAAGCCGCTGCTGTACTTTGCAGGGTTTGAACATCATACCGGGTTTTACGCGACTCCTACTGGCCACAGCGCGTTTCAAGAACGACTGAAAGGATATAAACAAGGCAAAGGTTCGGTGCAATTTCCGCACAATCAGGCCTTACCCGTATCGCTCATCCGAGACATCATACTTTATAGAGTAGAAGAAAACCGTTCGCGAAAAAAATGAGCCACGCATCTACGCAAGCTGGCTGGAACGAGGTGGCCGACTGGTACCTCAAGCAGTTTGGGCCCGACCGAAGTTATGCCGACGCCTGGAATCAGCTCCTAAAACCATTGCTGGGTAACGAAAAAGTATTGGAAATAGGCACAGGGCCTGGAATACTGGCGCGGTATTTTTTGGACCGGCATCCCGGTCTCGACTGGCTTGGGTACGACTACGCCCCTGCTATGGTAGCTCTGGCCCAAACCACGGTACCAGAAGCTCGCTTTGAGCCATTGGATGTACGCGAGCTAGGCACACAATCGGTTGAGTACGACCTCGTGATAAATGCTTTTTGCAGTCCGTATTTGAATGCCGCCGAGAATGAGTCTGTACTTGCCAAGCTGGTTGCTCTGCTAAAAAAAGGCGGCAGCCTATATTGGAGCCACATTGAAGCGGATTATGCATTTTCGGGTCGTGAATGGAGTAGCGATGGGAAAATTCAGATGGACGTATGGTACTACCCCGAAGGATGGCTCGAAACGCGTTTGAAAGCACTTGGTTTAACCATCACCTACAACGAATTGGTTGTATTCGGCCGCCCGCACAAAGTGAGCAACAAACACCGCATCGTGATTGCCAAAAAATAAACAAACCAGAAATTTTACCATGAGACTCCTTCTTGCTCTTTTAGGATGTGTAGTGCTTAGCTTTTTATTTCCCCTCACTTACGCCGTTGCACAACCGTATCATTTCAGCCGTGTACAATTATTGAACGACTTGATTTTTTTGTCGAAAGCAGTTTCTGAAGGCCATCCCAGCTCCTTTATAGCACCACAAAAACGAGGCTTCGACGAGCTGATTACCGCAGCTAAAATTGAAACAGGCGATTCGGTATCGGCATCAACTTACCGAAAGTGGATTGGCCGAGCGGTTTATGAAATTGGCTGTATTCACTCCAACATCTACGAGATGCCAGAAAATTGGCCTCACAACAAACGTTTTTTTCCTCACCCAGTGTATACGCGAAACGACAGCTTATGGTATTTCGACGAGGATTCGTGGCATCTAATCCAGCAAATCAACGGCATATCAGTAGACTCGCTACTCCCTGCAGCACTCAAACAAATAAGTAGCGATGGAAAAAATCGGAGTTTCGACGAGCGCTATTTTTTACGGTTTGGTCGCGAATTCCTGACCCGTACATTAAATGCACCGGCTGAATATGTTTTACGGACAGGCACATCCGAAAGGCGCATTTCCGCTGTCGACAGCTTGATTCAACCCCGTACTCAACCCGACAGCCTTCCTCAAGCTGTGTTGGAAAGGTCGAACAACAAACTCTACAGATTCGGCGACAGCGCCTTGCTTGTGGTTAAAAGTTTCAGCAAGAAAGACAAAGCTTTCTTCAATGCATGCTACTCCTACCTACAAACGAATGGCATCTACAAACTTACGCTTGATCTACGCGGAAATGGCGGCGGTAATCGTGCAGCAGCCGCTCGACTAGGTCAAATATTGCTCGATACCAGTTTCGGTTATGCATTGCTATTGCCCAAAAAACAACGTGCTTTTAAGTATTACAACGGGAAAGGAAAAGTGAACTACCTCCTTGGTCGCTTCAAATATGGTGTGGCAGAGCTACCCTTCAGAAGGCTTGGAAAAGATAACGCCAAACGCTGGGTATATCGATATCGCCCCCTGAGAAAGCCCTACTCGGGCGAGTTAACTGTTTTTGTAGATCCTGGTACTGCTTCTGCAGCTACTATGCTTGCCTCCTGGATACGACAGCACCGTAACGCGGTATTCATTGGGCAAGTTACTGGGGGTGGTTATGCAATCAACTATGGCGGCATTTTTCCATTGATTGAACTACCCGAAAGCAAGATCACAATACGCTTTCCGGCCATGGCCCTCGTACTTGACGCAAACCACTTAGTAGCTGGTGGACTGATACCCGACTATCGTGTACCACAGTCTTCCCCTTTTACACCCTTGCTTCCATGAGCTTATTCTCCCATGCGTTAATCGACTATTTCGGGCCTTTACCATCAGCGTTAGTGCTAGAGATAGAAAAGCAATTCGATCCCATCCCTTATCGTAAAGGCGACATCTTTTTGGCACAAAACACGAGCTGTAACAAGCTCGGATTTGTAAAAAATGGTCTATTTCGCATTTATGCCTACCAAAACGACCGCGAAATTACCCAGTGGGTTTCAGGCCCAGGACAGTTCATTACCGATTTAGCGAGTTTCACCTTTGGCACGCCTGCCCGTTGGAGTATTGAAGCCCTCACTGATGGGGAGCTGCTGGTTATCGGCAAAAACGCTTACCGGAACCTAGGAAATCATGTACCGGAATGGCATGTACTTGAAAAGCTATTCTTGGCAAAATGCTTTTCCATACTTGAAGACCGTGTTTTTAGCCTATTGGCCATGACCGCCGAAGAGCGTTATCAATTTTTCTACATGCACCACAAAGAGCTCTTTTTGCAGTTACCGCAACAATATCTCGCCTCTATCTTGGGCATGACACCCGAAACCTTCAGCCGAATTCGTAATCGGCAAATAGGTTCTTGATACAGATCAAGAAATTACTTCTGGCAACTTGGGAATTTTGAAGAAACAAAATCCTCATGCAAATCGAAACCAAAACAGAGATCGCCGCCAGTTCAAAAATAGTTTGGCAAATCCTCACCCAGTACGAAACTCACCCAAGTTGGAACCCCTTCATTCGCAGCATTTCCGGCGATAAATATGCGGGCGGACACCTTCACGTGCAGCTTGGCCCTCCAGGCACGAAGGGAATGCAATTCAAACCTCGTATTCTGGTCTGGAATGCACATAAGGAGTTTCGTTGGCTCGGGCATTTTTTGATACGCGGTTTGTTCGATGGCGAGCACTACTTTATCCTAGAAGAAAATGGACCAAATCATTGCACCCTCACGCACGGTGAAAGGTTCGGCGGCATACTTGTTCCGCTTTTCAAAAAAAATCTGCTCGGCCCTACTCTCGAAGGCTTTAAGCAAATGAATATGGCTTTAAAAAAGGAAGCCGAAAAACCTTAGTACAGTCAACTACTGTTTACGCTTTTCGATGTGACCGTTACGATGGCTTTCGTCGAGCAGTTCAAGTGTATGTTCCCAAAGGCGGGGTGTAGCTTCACGGACCGTTTTTTTCTTGTCTAGCACAGTGTGGTAGTCTACCTTAAATTCTTTCCAGGTCCCTCCCTCATTCGCTGCGTTTTGTAGCATGGGTGCATACTGATCAATGGCTTTTGCAAAACGCGCTTCTGGGCTGCCGGATGATTCAAATTCTTCCCACAAAGCAAGGAAAACACTGGCCTGGTCGGCAGGGAGAAGTCCAAAAATCCGTTTTGCAGCGGCTTGCTCTTTGGCTACAGCATCGGCACGTGCGTCACTATGAAAAAAGAAGGTATCGCCAGCATCAATTTCTACTAAATCGTGGATCAGGAGCATTCGAATTACTTTATTCAAGTCGATGGGTTCACTGCTGTATTCGCTCAAAATCACGGCCATCACCGCCAAGTGCCAGCTGTGTTCGGCTGAGTTTTCATGTCTACTTCCACCCAAAACGCGTGTTTTTCGGAGAATGTGCTTGAGCTGGTCTATCTGATTTAGAAAATCTATTTGTTGGTGAAAACGGCTATCCATTGCAGGTAATTTGTATGAAATACGTGCATTTTAGCGACTTTGAAAAAGAAACTGTAACATTCAAGATGTGTTGCGAATTTTTTATTACATTAGATGATGAGATTCTTGCTACATCTTATGCTGTTCCTTTTGCCTTCGGTATTGTGGGGGCAAACCCTTGCGATTGAAGCAGGACTAAATACCGTTTATGGACTCAAGTCGCGCGAATCGAGTCCTTACTCGTCGGATGTAACTCCACGCACCGGTTATCAGTTGAGTGTAGAGCTTCACCAACCACGTTCTGGATTGATAAAACAAACACTTCAACTGGGTTTATATGTGCGTTCGTATGCCTACCGCTACAGCGATGGCGGCATCAACTCATTCCTTTCGCAAAGCGGCGATATAACCGAAACGTCCATGCAGCTACATTGGTACATCGTCGAATTGAATCCAACCCATCAGCTATACCTGCAAGCAGGAATTGTAGCTGGAGGTGGGCTCCATGTTCGTAACACCTACATTCGGCTCGCGAATGGTCCAGGAGGTAACTTAAATGAACAAGTTACCGATAATTCAGGCTTGATGTTCTCCCCACAAATCGGACTTTCGGCACGTACGTATTATTTATTTCCCAACTCTGAGAAAGGAAACGGTTGGTACCCTAAGTTGCAGCTCGACTACGTTTACACTTCTTTGCCCGAACTGGTGAAAACCTCGTTTTTGGTAGCTTCCTTCGGCCTCGGATACCGTTTTTAGGTCTTCGTCAAGCTGAATGCTAAAAAGGGACTGCTATCAAACTATTTTCCGAACCGATGGTTCATTCATAAAAACCATGTTCGGCTTTCTGAATAAAAAATCTCCGCTGCAAAAAATGGAAGAGCGCTACAAAAAGTTGCTCGAAGAATCCTATGTGTTGAGTCGTTCCGACCGCAAAGCAGCCGACAGCAAACAAGCCGAGGCTGAAGCGCTTTGGCAAGAAATAGAGCAGCTCAAGCAGCAAAATAACCGATGAACCAACCCGCAACGGATAGCGAACCGAAGCCTTTGAGCCCGGTGGAAATCGACCGTATCGTTGAAATGGCGTGGGAAGATCGTACCCCTTTTGAGGCAATCCGTTTTCAGTTTGGGCTCAGCGAAGCGGAGGTGATTCGGTTGATGAAGCGTGAAATGACGCTCAAAAATTGGAAAAAATGGCGTGCCAGAGTGCAAGGTCGCGCTACCAAGCACCAAGCCAAAAGAAGCGACGATGTAAGTCGATTTCGTTGCAGTCGCCAACGCAGCATTAGCGGCAACCGCATCTCCAAGCGAGGCTAGCCGCTAGCGTTTAATCGCCAAGTAGTTGATGTTGGCGAATATTTCGAAGTTTTCGTTGTATTGTTTCACTTCTGCCAATCCATCCTTCAGTATCCGGTAAATCCGAAACTGATTGTGCAGTAGCAACCAATAATCGCGGAAATAGGTGCGGGCATCCACATTACAGCCACCAAACTCAAACTGAATCATGGCAATGGCGCCCTTCTCCAGCAAGTTGCGAGCACCTTTTAGTGCGTTGAGCTCATTCCCTTCGATATCCAATTTCAAAAAGTGAATGCGATCAATGATCTTCTCAGCGCAATAGTCATCTAGCGTTATTAGCTGAATTTCTTCTTTTTGGTTCATCTGTACCCCGTGATGATCCAAATTGCGGGGATACACCGAGGCAAAATCCGACCCTTCGGCATTGCTGTAGAGCGTTAGCACCCCTGGTTCATTGCTCAGGCCGGCATGATTCAACATGACCGATGGGTCATCGCCCAGCACTGCCTGCAGTTTAGCAAAGGTTGCTGCGGAAGGCTCAAAAGCATGTATGCTGGCCCTTTTGCCGAGTATCGACCGAAGTGCACGTCCGTAGTTTCCTACATTCGCACCCACATCAAATACCACCAACTTTTCGTCGCGAAAAGTACGCCCAACATATTCAATTACCCACTTTTCACCACTCTCGCGATAGTTACCGCCATTGCCGTAGTTCATACCACGTAACGCCAGGGTAAATAACTTCTCGTAAAATCCCTGAAGGAAACGGTAGCCGGTAAAGGCGAAAAAGAATCTTTTTAACATGATAAATACGAGTGCCAAGATAGAAAGCTTTTTGCTTTGGCTGCTGCCGATGAATTCATAAAAATCTTCGACGAATCAACCATTCATCGACCATTCATGACTACTTAACGAATCGGCAAAAGCAAACAACAGTTAGGTACTAGTTTGCAAGCCGCAAACAAAACCAAAAGCCCAAAGGTGACCATCAAAGCCAACGAGAACCAGCTTAACAACATCTATCGCCTTATGGAGCAAGCACCAGTGGCCTACAGCCGCCACCTGCTATTGGAAGACGGAAGAGCAATTACCGATAATCTCGTATTTGCGAACTCGGCTTTTGGCAAAATGCTGGGCCTCTCGCCCGAAGAGCTTCAG
>VFQR01000311.1_pt1 | contig 81781 bp, 81 predicted proteins | sample 3512321 | NCBI WGS metagenome assembly VFQR01 (sample SAMN10412374, study PRJNA504923) | tailings metagenome | isolation source: Relicate 3 Philex TSF1 revegetated site | place: Philippines: Tuba, Benguet | collected 2017-08-29 | reverse complement strand
CCACCGTTTGTGCGCTGATCGCGCCGGCATCCGCCGTCGCTGCGCCCGCCCACCGCCCCGCACCCCCGCCCAACCGCCCAAAGGATACCCTCGACGGGTGGTTGGGCGGGGGTGCGGGGCGGTGGGAGGCCCGCCGGCAGGCACAAAAGGATACCATCGACGGCGGACGCCGGCGCGGTCAGCGCATGGCAGGACGCAGGACTCCGGGAGGTTCCGTCGGGCGAAGACTGCCACTAAGGACTCATCCCGATGTGGCGCCTGCACCAGTTTCCCCTTTGTCCGTTCAGCCGCGCCGTGCGCTTCGCACTGGCCGAGAAGGGTCAGACGGCCGAGCTGCTGCTGGCCTATCCCTGGGAACGGGGCGAGACGCTGTCGCGGCTGAACCCCGCCATCCAGACCCCGGTACTGGAAAATGGCAGCCTGGTGCTGTGCGACAGCCAGGCGATCCTGGAGTATCTGGACGAGACGGTCGAGCGCAGCCCGCTGGTGGGGGCCGGTGCCGCCGAGCGGGCCGAGGCGCGGCGGCTGTCCCACTGGTTCGCGCAGCGCTTCTACATGGAGGTAACGGCGCCGCTGCTGTCCGAGCGGATGTACAAGCGGCTGGTGACGCGCGAGGCGCCCGACGGAATCGCCATCCGCAACGCCAACCGGGCAGCCGAGCTGCACCTGCAGTATATCGACGACCTTCTGGACGAGAACCGCTGGCTGGCCGGACCGACGCTGGGCATCGCCGACATCCATGCCGCCGCGCAGATCTCGGTTGCCGACTATCTGGGCGGGATCGACTGGCGCGGCCACCCGGCGGCCAAGATCTGGTATTCGGCGCTGAAATCCCGGCCGTCCTTCCGGACGCTGCTCGCCGACCGGATGGAGGGGATCCGGCCGCCGCCGGACTATGACAAGCTCGACTTCTGATCCGGCCGTCGGCGCGAGGCTGGAAGCCGAGGCGCGGCGGCTGGGGTTCGTTGCCTTCGGGATCGCGCCGGCCGACGCCGCGCCCGAGACCGCCGCGCGGCTGAAGGCCTGGCTCGACGCCGGCTGCCACGGGCAGATGCTGTGGATGGAAAGCCGCGCGGCCGAGCGGGCGAGCCCGCGCGCCCTGTGGCCGGACGTGCGGTCGGTGATCATGCTGGGCCTGCCCTACACGCCCGGCCATGCGCCGGGACGCAATCTGGGGAGCCCGGCGCTTGCAACCATATCGGTCTATGCGCTGGGCAGGGACTATCACGATGTGGTGAAACCGAAACTGAAGGCGCTGGCGCGGTTCCTGGTAACCGAGACGGGCGCGGGCGTGAAGATATTCGTGGATACCGCGCCGGTGATGGAAAAGCCGCTGGCCGAGGCCGCCGGGCTCGGCTGGCAGGGGAAGCATTCCAACCTGCTGTCGCGCCGGCATGGCAACTGGCTGTTCCTGGGCGCCATCTACACGACGGCGCTGCTGGCGCCCCGGCGCGAGGACGGCACGACGGCGAGCTGCGGCCGCTGCACCGCCTGCATCGACGCCTGCCCGACGGGGGCCATCGTCGCCCCCTATCGGGTCGATGCGCGGCGCTGCATTTCCTATCTCACGATCGAGCATCGCGGACCCATTCCGGAAGCGTTCCGCCCGGCGCTTGGCAACCGCATCTACGGCTGCGACGACTGCCTCGACGCCTGCCCCTGGAACCGCTTCGCCACCGCGCCGGCCGACCCGGCGCTGGCTGCCCGCGACGACCTGGTAGCGCCGACGCTGGCCGAGTTCCTCGCGCTTGGGGATGGAGCCTTCCGCGCCCGGTTTTCCGGCTCGCCCGTCAAGCGCATCGGCCGCGACCGCTTCGTTCGCAACTGCCTGTATGCAGCCGGGAACAGCGGGATTGCCGCGTTGCGGCCGGCTGTCGCGACCCTCCTCGACGATCCCGACCCGGCCGTGGCGGAGGCGGCGCGCTGGGCGCTGGCCCGGCTTCAGTCGTCGGCCTGATCGATCCGCCGCACCTTCCAGCGGATGTAGAGCCAGACGGCAAGGAACACCGGCACCACGGCCAGTCCGCCCCACAGTTCCGGCGTGCCGCCGAGCGGCGGCGCGATGCCCTTGAGCACATAGAGCAGCAGGCCGACCGCATAATAGGAGACGGCCATCACCGACAGGCCCTCGACCAGCTTCTGCAGGCGCACCTGCCGGGCGGACGTCACGTTCATCGAGCGCAGCAGGGCCACATTCTGTTCCTCGACCGACATCTCGACGCGCGTGCGCAGCAGCGAGGTCGCGCGCTCGATCCGGCCCGACAGCGTCTCCAGCCGGTTGACGAAGCTCGCGCAGGTGCGGGCAGCCGGCAGCAGCCGGCGCTCGGTGAACTCCTCGAGCGTGGGATAGCCTTCGACCGGCTCGCCCCTGAGCGCCTCCAGCCGGTCGGTCGCGATGGCGGCATAGGCGGCCGTCGCGCTCATGCGGAAGGCGGTCTCGGCGGTGAGCGAGGTGACGCGCGAGGCGAGAAGCGACAGCTCGTCGAGCAGCGCGCGGTCGCTTTCGCCCTTCGCCATCCGGGCGGCGATGTCGACCAGGGCGACTTCGGCCTCGGCCACCTCGCGGGCCTTTTCCTGCGCCATGGGCAGCCCGAGCAGCGCGAGGTTGCGGTAGTTGCCCAGCTCCTGCACCTTCTGCACGAGCCGGCCGAGATCGGAGGGCGGGGTGCCGCTGGCTGCGACCAGGAGGCGGCCGAAGCCGTCGCCGTGGAGGAGGAAATCCGACCAGATGCGAACCCGGCCGAACCGGCAGGAGACGAGATCGGCCTCGGAGAAGCCGGTCTCGGCGGCGATGGCGGCGGCCTCGGCCTCGCTGTCGACGATTCCGATCCTGACTGCGCGAAGCACCCCGCCGGGCGCCTCGGTCAGCCAGGCCATGGCCGCCTTGTCGGCGGGCTGCTCGTCGAAGATGCCGGTCGAGGAGCGGCGCGGGAAGATGACGGTCGATGTCGTCGCCTCGCTGTGGCGTTCCCACACATAGTCGATCCCGCCGGGCGCAACCCCGGCGATGTGGCGGGCGCTGACCAGCGCCTCGGCACGCGGAACCCCCGGCATGGCGGCCGCGTGCGCCCGTTCGCGACCATGATCGGCCGGGTCGATGATGCGGATCACCTGCACCATCTGCGCGGGCGGCTTCAGCGCCGGCATCCGGCGCATGTGCATCTCGGAGACGACGCGCTGGCGAAGCGGGTGGTTCGTCAGCGTCATGGCCGCGCCTCAGGCGAGGTCGCGGTTGAGCGCGGCCTGGAACTCGCGCGGCACCGGAAACTGCTGCGACGGCAGATACTGGAGCATGAGCACCACGGCATACTGGCGCAGCGGATCGACATGGAAGAGCGTGCCGGCCGCCCCGCCCCAGCCGAACTGGCCAGCAGGCGTGCCCGCTTCACTGCCATCGAGCGTGTCGAACAGCGTGACCCGGCCGCCGGCGCCATGGCCCTCCACCTTCTGGAGGAAGACGCCTGGCGGCATCAGGTTGGACAGGGCCCGGCGCACGACCGGCCGGGGCAGGACCTGCCGGCCTTCGAACAGCCCCTCGTTCAGCAGCATCTGGGCGAAGCGCGCATAATCCGCCGCCGAGGAGACGAGGCCCGCACCGCCGGCGACCAGCCGCGGCGGCCTTGCCCACAGGCTGTCGGCGCCGGTCTCGACGAGGTTGGCCGTTTCGGTCGGCTTCTGCGTCTGCGGGTCGAGGAAGGCATAGAGATGGGCGAGCCGCGGGAGGTTCGCGGCGGGCACCTGGAAGCCGGTGTCGGCCATGCCGAGCGGACGGAAGAGGCGGTCGTCGAGCAGGCGCTCGAACGGCTGGCCGGCCACGCGCTGCAGCATCCCGCCGGCCAGGTCGAGGGCGACCGAATAGCGCCAGGCGGTGCCGGGCTCCGCGTGGAGCGGCAGCGTCGCGAGGGTTCGGGTGAAGCCGTCGAGATCGGGCTGGGGGCCGTCGGTCGGCAGCGGGCCGAGATTGCCGATCGGCAGCAGGCCGAGGCGGCGATATTCGCGCTCCAGCGGGCCGTTGCCGGCGATGTGGTAGCTGAGGCCCGCCGTGTGGGTGAGGAGATGGCGGACGCGGATCGGCGCTTCGGCCGGGCGGCTTTCGAGGCCGCTGGCCGGGTCGGTAAGGACCCGCATCGACCGGTATTCGGGGAGGAGATCGCCCAGCGGCGTGTCGAGCGTGAAGGCCCCGCGCGCGGCGGCCTCGATGGTCGCGACCCCGGTGACGGGCTTGGTCATGGAATAGATGCGCCACAGGCTGTCGGGGGCGACCGCGCGGCCTTCGCCGTTGCGGGCGGTTCGGCCGGCCATCACATAGTCGGGGCGGAAGCGCCCCGGCCGCACGATGGCGACGATGGCGCCGGGCACGCGATCGGCAGCGATCGACCGGTCGAGCCATTGCTCGAGGGCGGCGTAGCGCGTGGCGGCCCGAGCGAACAGCGGCGCCGGCGCGGCCACGCCGAGGGCGGCAGCGGCGAGCAGGCCCGAGAACAGGCTGCGCCGGTCAAGCGTCAGTCGGTCCATCGGTCGAGCACCCCCTCGATGTCGTCGAACAGCGGGCCGATCGACGTGAGGCGCGACCGTTCCGACTCGACGATGGCACGGAACAGGCGACCCTTCCAGTGGCGGGCATCGAGCGCGAATTCCGGCACCGCGCTGGCAACGATATCGACCAGCCGGTCGGCGGCATGGAGCCGGCCCCACAGATAGTCGTTCTCGCGGTAGGCGCGGCTGAAGAAGGCGGCGAACGCGTTGAGCTGCCAGCCCTTGAGGCAGGCGCGCGCACCGCCCGCGCGCAGGGCGACCGCGTCGTCGGGGGCGATCCGGTCGACCTTGAGCTCGTCGAACCCGTCGGCGCCGGCGCGCGCGACGAGCGGCAGCAGCGCGATGTCGAAATAGGGAAAGCCGAGCCAGGCGCGCACCAGGTCGCGGCGCACCGGCACCGAGAAGCCGGGGTCCTGGGCGGCGGCGAGCAGGATGGCGTCGGCGCGCCGGTCGAGCTCGGTGAGCGCGAGGCCGGCTTCCAGGCGGGCGAGCAGGCCGTCGACGGGCCCTGCGTCGGCCAGGGCCGCCCGAACCGCGGGCGCGAGCTCGGCTGCGAGCCCGGGTGCCAGCCCCTGCCGGCGGGCCTCGAAGGGCTCCACGATGCGGTGGAGATCGACCCTGAGCGCCTCGGCGGCGGCCCGCTCGACCGGGTCGCGGCTGCTGGCGATGGCGGCCGACAGACGGCGGATGAAGAAGCGCAGGCGGCGGATGCGGAAATCGATGTCGAAGGCGCGCAGGAAGCGGACATAGCCCGACTGGTCAGGAGCGCGGCCGGTCGCGGCTTCGTGATCGAAGGCGTCGATCGACCCGGCCGAGGCCTCGAGCGCGGCGCGCAGCCGGGCAGCCGCCGGCCGATCGAGCCCAGCGGCCGCCGACAGCAGGCCGGCCAGCGAATCGAGGACGCCGCGCAGCTTCATCTGGGCATAGGCGCCGAAGGCGAAGCCCGCCTCGCGCGCGGCTTCGGACTGGATCTTGGAGCGGGCCGCACCCAGCCGCGCCGGCGTGAGCGGCAGCAGGAAGAAGCCGCGGCCGACCGCGCGCTGCATGGCGGCATCGACGGCGGGCGTCATCGCGTCGGTCACCTCGCGGATGCGGCGCGCGCGGGCCGAAAGGGCGGCGATGGCCTCCAGGCTGTCGCGGATGGGCTGTTCGCGCGGGATGTCGGCCAGCGCCCGGAACATGGCGGTGAAGAAGCCGGGCTCGCGGCCTTCGAGCAGGTCCGTGGGGCCGCCGATGCCGGGCTTGGGGTCGATGTAGACGAAGCGGCGGTCCACCTCGCGGTGGGCCGGGCGGGTTCGCACCGCCTCGATCGCCGGGCCGAAGGGGGCGTTGTTGAGGACGCTGCCGTCGATCAGCGCCACATCCTCGGGCGCCCGGTCCGAGGCGAGCTGGCGGGCCACGAAATCGGCGCGGCCCGGCCAGTCGCGGCCGGTGGCAGCGAGGCGCCGGTCGATCTCGACGATGGAGGCGGCCGGGAAGGCGCCGGGGAAGCTCGCCGTCGCGCGCGCGGCGAGCAGCAGCGCCGGCCGTTCGCCGACAGGCTCGCGAGACCGGACCGTCGCGCTGCCGGACTCGGACGCGATCGCCGGCGACTGGAAGGCGAACAGGCGACGATGCTCGCGTTCCGTCACGTGCGCGGGCGAGTGGATCGCGAGATCGGTGGTGACCCCCCAATAGTCGGTGACGGTGACATGGAGATCGACCGGCAGTGTCGGCGGCACCAGCGCCGCGCCCGCGGGCGCGGCCTCCATCGCGTCCATCGCCGTGTCGAGCATGGCGGTCAGCACATCGCCGGAAAAGGGCGGCTTGAACCAGCGGCTGCGGACGAAGCGGGCCAGCTTCAGCGCGATCTCGGCGCGGACCTCGGGCACGTCCACGGTCGCGAGGCTGGCGGACTGGCGGGCCGCGAACCAGGCGACGGGTTCCTTGTAGAGCTGGGCGGCGCGGCGCGAGAGGGCGCTGGGCGGCCGGGCGTCGGGATCGAGCAGCTTGTCCACATCGGCCTCGTCGAGCCACATGGCCGTCAGCGGCTCGAGATCGTGGCCGCGGGCGATCGCCTGGGCCAGCAGCACGGCGTTGATCCCGCCCGCCGAGGCGCCGGCAAGGATGTCGCAGATGACGCGCAGCTCGGCCCCGGCCGACAGCGCCTGGAGGAAGGCCCGCCACTCGGGCTCGCTGTCGCCGGCGGCCGCCCGGCCCGACAGGCGGGACTCCGACGCGCGCAGCAGCTTCCACAGTTCCTTGACGATACCGTGCATGTAGACGGCAAGGCTGACCCCGCCATAGCAGACGAGCGCCAGCCGAAGTTCGCGTTCGGGGGTCATCGGCCGCGCATGCCCGGCCGCCGGCTCAATAGTCGGCCAGCACCTGGTCCGGCGGCCGGTGGCCGTCGGCAAAGACGCGGATGTTGGTGATCACCTTGTCCCCCATCGCCTGCCGGCCTTCGAAGGTGGCGGAACCCAGGTGCGGCAGCAGCACGACATTGGGCAGATCGAGCAGGCGCGGGTCGATCGCCGGCTCGTGCTCGAACACGTCGAGCCCGGCGCCCGCGATCCCGCCGCGCGCCAGGCACTGGGCAAGCGCGGCTTCATCGACCAGCGTGCCGCGCGCGGCGTTGATGAGATAGGCGTGGCGCTGCATCAGCCGGAGCCGCGCATCGTCGATCAGATGGTGCGTCTCGGGCGTCTCGGGGCAGTTCAGGCTGACGATGTCGACACGCTCGAGCATGGCTTCGAGCGTCGGCCACCAGGTGGCCTCCAGCGGGCCCTCCACCGCCCTGGGCAGTCGCTTGCGGTTGTGGTAGTGGATCGACAGCCCGAACGCGCGCGCCCGGTGGGCGACCGCCTGGCCGATCCGGCCCATGCCCACGATGCCCAGCCGCTTGCCGCCGATGCGGTGGCCGAGCATGCCGGTGGGCGACCAGCCGGCCCAGGCGCCGGCACGCACCAGCTTCTCCCCCTCGGCGAGGCGGCGCGGCACCGACAGGATGAGGGCCATCACCATGTCGGCCGTATCCTCGGTGAGGACACCCGGCGTGTTGGTGACGGTGATGCCGCGCGCGCGCGCGGCCTCCAGGTCGATATGGTCGACCCCGACCCCGAAATTGGCGATCAGCTTGAGGTCCGGCCCGGCCGCCCCGATCAGCGCGGCATCGATCGTGTCGGTGACGGTGGACACCAGCACGTCGGCAACGGCGACGGCGGCACGCAGCTTTTCGGGCGACATGGGCAGGTCGAGCAGGTTCAGCTCGACATCGAACAGTTCGGCCATCCGCGTCTCGACCGCCTGCGGCAGGCGGCGGGTGACATGCACCTTCAGCCTGCGGTCATATTTGGCGAAGCGGGTGGCCGGCATCGCCCCGGGCTTAGGCGAGGCCACCCTTGCAGGCAAGCAAGGAGCTTGGCAGGGACGGCGGCGTGACCCGCCGGATTTTCGCATCCTTGCTGCTGATCGCCGCCGGGCCGCTCGCCGCGCAGGAGGCCCCGCCGCCGGCGCCGCCGGCGCGCGAGGCCACGCCCGCACCGGCAGCGCAGCCGACCAACCCGGACGCGCTCAAGAACCGTTCCGGCCTGCCGGTGCCGCGCTTTGCCTCGCTGCGCGCCAGCCGGGCCTTCATGCGCTCGGGGCCGGGGCGGCAATATCCCGTCACCTGGGTGTTCATCCGCCCCGGCACGCCGCTGGAGGTGACGGCGGAATGGAATGTGTGGCGCCGGGTTCGCGATGCCGAGGGCACGGAGGGCTGGATGGACCGCGCCATGCTGTCGACCGAGCGCACCGTGCAGGTGACGGGCGCCACGCGCGACCTGCGCGCCCGGCCGGACTCGACCGCGCCCATCGTGCTGCGCGCCGAGCCCGGCGTGGTGATGCAGGTGACGATGTGCGCGGACGCCTGGTGCCGCGTGCAGGGGCGCGGGCGGTCGGGCTATATCGAGCGCGCGCACCTGTTCGGCGTCTATCCGCGCGAGACGATCGGCTGAGCGGCCGGGCGGCGTGACGCCCCTGTTCCCGCTGCTGGCGCTCGCCACACCGCTGCTGGCGCTGCTGGCGGGGCTGCTGGGGTGGCTGCTGATCCGCACCCGGCGGCGGCTGGCGACGCTGGTGCACGAGGCCCGGCACGATCCGCTGACGGGCCTTCCCAACCGGCGCGGGCTCGACGCCCTGTGGGAGGCCCAGCCGGCGCCGCGCGCGCTGCTGATGGTGGACCTGGTCGGCTTCAAGGCAGTGAACGACAGCCACGGTCATATCGTGGGGGACACGCTGCTGAAGCAGGTGGCCGCGCGGCTGGCCGCCGCCATTCCCCCGCCCGGGCGGCTGGCGCGCTGGGGCGGCGACGAGTTCGTGGCGATCGTGCCCGGCGGGGAGGCGGAGGCGACCGCCGAGCGGCTGGCCGCCGCCAGCCTCCTCCCCTTCGACCTGACGGCGGCCGGCGGCCCGGCGGCGGTGTCGATCGGGGTCAGGCTCGGTCGCGCCGACCCGGCCGACGCGCCCGGCCCCGCGCTGGCGCTGGCGGCCGCGCAGCTGCAGGCGGCGCGCCGGGCAGCGTAGGGGCAAGCATCGCCTGCCGCCGCTTGTGGCAGGGCGGGGCATCGGGGCCCGTTCAGGCCGGGGGATCAAAGGCAGGCTGCCTGTCCCGGATCTTGCGGGTCGTCTGGTGAATCCGCCAGACAGAAAGCATGCCCTGATCCTGTCCCCCGAACCCGCTGTCCCCCGCGATCCCCGGGCCTTGCTGCCCGTTGGCCCGGGGGCCATCGGTGCCCTTTTCGACGGGTCAGGCCGTTTCCTGCCCGGCGAGGAGGGCCGAGAGCACCGCGCGGACGACGGGGCCGGGGAGATCCTCGGCGGTGAGGCCGGGGCCGAGGCGGGTGGCGGCTTCGCCGTGCAGCCAGGCGGCGGCGCAGCCGGACTCGAACCCCGGAAGCCCCTGGGCCAGCAGGGCAGAAACGAAGCCGGCCAGCACATCGCCGGCACCGGCGGTCGCGAGCCACGGTGGCGCATTGCCGTTGATCGCGGCACGGCCATCCGGGGCGGCGATCACCGTGTCGGCGCCCTTCAGCAGCACGGTGGCGCCGGTTCGCCCGGCTGCGGCCCGCGCCTGGGCGAGGCGGCCGGGCATGGCGGCAAGATCGGGGAAGAGGCGGGCGAACTCGCCCGGATGCGGTGTCAGCACCACCGGCCGGGGGTGTCGGCGGACGAGACGGGCCAGATGGTCGGGTGCGCCGCTGTCGGCAAAGGCCGTCAGCGCATCGGCATCGAGCACGACCGCCCGGCCGGATTCAAGCGCGGCGACGGCGGCCGCGCGTGCCGGCGGCCCGGCACCGGGCCCGACACAGGCGACGCGCAGCTTCGGGCCCGCGAGCGCCCGGGCGAAGGCGGCCACATCGGCCTTGACCAGCATCACGGCCGTCACATGGGCGGCGTGGATGGCGAGCGAATCGGCCGGGCCGAACAGGGTGACGGCGCCGGCGCCGGCGCGAAGCGCGGCCTGAGCGGCCAGCCGCGAGGCGCCGGTTGCGAACCGCGGGCCCGACCAGACGGCGACGCCGCCGCGCGCATATTTGTGGGTGTCCGCCGGCGGCACCGGCCAGGCCCACAGGCCGGGGCCGTTCTGCCAGAGATCGGGTGCATCCGGCGGCGGCAGGCCGATGTCGGCGACGGCCAGCCGCCCGGCGAGCGTCCGGCCGGGCAGCAGCAGGTGGCCGGGCTTGGGCGTGTGGAAGGTGAGCGTCTCGGTCGCGCGCATGGCGGGGCCGGGGGTGGCGCCGCTGTCGGCCTCGACGCCGGACGGGATGTCGATGGCGAGCACCGGCCGGCCGGCGGCGTTTGCCCGCTCGATCAGCTGCGCGGCCGCTCCTGCCGGCGGGCGGGCGAGGCCGGTTCCGAGCAGGGCGTCGATCAGCAGGTCGAAGTCGGCCGGCTCGGCGGCCCCGGGCGGGACGACCGCGCCGGCGAACGCGGCCGCGGCGCGCGCGGCATCGCCCCGAAGCGCCGCACGCCGCACCAGCGATGCCACCGTGACGGCATGGCCGCGTTCGAGGAGCAGCCGCGCGGCGACGAAGCCATCCCCGCCGTTGTTGCCGGGACCGGCGAGCACCAGGACACGCCCGCCGCCACCGCCGGTGCCGGCAGGCGGCAGATGGGCGGCGGCGGCCTGTGCGACCGCCGCGCCCGCCACCTGCATCAGCGCGAAACTGTCGTGCCCGGCAGCGAACCAGGCCGCCTCGGCCGCGCGCATGCCCGCCGCAGTCAGCAGCGGGCGGGCCGGCGCCATGGCGAGGGGAGCCTTGCTCAGGCGGCTTTTGCCCTGTCCGCCGCGTCGGCGGCGCGCCAGTCCCGGCTGACGAGCCGTTCCTCGATCGCCGTGCGGGTTTCCAGCTCGCCGTTGCGGATCCAGTGCCAGGTGCGGCAGCGCTTCTTCCCGTCGTCCGAGAGCTGGATCATCTCGTAGAGATAGAGCTCGGGGTCGCCGGTGCGCTGCCAGTAGAGGACGACGGTGCGGCCCTTGTCGTCGAGCGGCAGCTCGGCCGCCCATCCCTGGATCAGCTCATTGTCCCACCAGACGCGGCCGTCGCGATAGTCGGCCGGGAAATCCCGCACCTCGGTGCGGCCGTCGGCCCAGATGTAATGGTTGGTCTGGTGATAGGCGTGGGGCCCCTCGTCGGGGAAGCGGCAGATGAGGCGCGACCGGTGCTCGTCCACCAGCTTTCCGGCCGAATCATAATAGCGGTAGGTGCCTTCCCAGACGCCCTCGTGGCGGGCGAGCAGCGGCATGGCTTCCTTGATCCCCATGATCAGTCTCCTTCCTGAAGTCGAGGGTGGATCAGGCCTCCACCAGTTCGATGAGCTCGCCCGACGGGCCCCAGACGCACGCGGCGCGACGGCCGGCATAGAGCGGGCCATCGCGCGGGGCGGGCGGCTCGATGAAGGGGGTCGTGACCCGGTCGAGCGAGGCGACCGCGAAGCTCACCATCGAATTGCCGGGCGGCAGCTCGCCCGGCGCGCGGGCGCGGTGGATGGCGGCATCCGGATACTGGTCGATCTCGCTGGCCGGGATCCGGCCCGTCTTCGTCATGGTGATGACCGTCTGGTGGGTGTCGGGCAGGTCGAAGCTGCGGTTGATCATCCGGTAGGCAAAAGTGAAGGTGCCGCCTTCCTCGAAGCCGAGGCGGTCGACATGGAAGGCAACGGTTGCCGCGCGGTCCTCGGCGGCCAGCACGGCGATGAAGCACTGGTCGACCATGGTTGTCGCGATCGGCAGGTCGAGCCCTTCGGTGGCGGGTTTCAGCACGGTGTTCAGATACAGCACCTCGTCTGCCCGGCCCAGCACCTGGAAGGGGATGAAGGCATCAAAGCCGGGCACCGGTTCGGGCGGGCCCAGCACCCGGAAGGCCGAGGTGTCGATCCGGTCGTGGAGCGCCGGGCCATCGGCGACGCTGAACTCGAAGGCGGCCCAGCCATAGGACCGAAGCGGGCGGTAATCGGGCATGGCGCTGCCCTCGACGAGGCGGACGAGACCGCCCGCGCCGCCGGGTGCGGCGAGCAGCGCCACGCGGCTGGCGACCATGGCGGGCGCGCCCCAGCTCCGGGCAAGATCGGGGCCGACGCGCCCCTGCCAGACCGGCTCGAAGCCGAGCTGCCCGCACCAGTCGGCAAGGCTTGCCTCGAAAGACGGGCCGGTGTTGACGGTGACGGCAAGGATCCGGCCGGGGACTCGGAAGGGCAGCGTGCTGGACATGGCCGCAAACTTGTCCGGACAATTGCGCGGCTGCAAGCCCTGATGCTAACGCCGCGCCGGAAGGAGGCGAGGATGGGCGAGATCGCGGGCACGCGGATGGTGGACGACGGCCGGACGGCGCGCCAGCTGTTCGAGGCGGCGATGGCCAACCCGGCGCGCGCGCGGTTCGGCTATGGCGCGAAGCTCGCCATCGTGAATGTCGACCTGCAGCGCGCCTACACCGACATCCGGGCCTTCAGAACGGCCTACGAGACCGACCCGGACCAGATCGGCCACATCAACCGGCTGTCGGCAGCCGCCCGGCGCGCCGGCATGCCGGTCGTGTGGACTCGGGTCGGCTACCGGCCGGACGGGACGGACGCCGGAGTCTGGGGCACGCGGACGGACACGCCCGATTCGCTGCAGAACATCGCCATCGGGTCGGACCGGCACCAGTTCGATCCGCGCTGCGATGTGCAGCCGGAGGATCTCGAGTTCACCAAGCGCATGCCGTCGGCCTTCTTCGAGACACCGCTTCGTTCCTGGCTGCAGTGGCACGGCGCGGACACGGTGGCGGTGACCGGCGGCTCGACCTCGGGCTGTGTGCGGGCAACCGCGGTCGATGCGCTGTCCCACGGGTTCAGGACGATCGTGCCGCTGGAGACCTGTGCCGACAGGCACGCGGGCCAGCATTTCGCGAACCTGACCGACCTCGCGCTCAAATATGCCGATGTGGTGCCCGTCGCCGAGGTGATCGGCTGGCTGGAGGCGCGCGCTACTTCTTGAGGCCGGAAAGCCCGCCGAAGCGCTTGTTGAACTTGGCGACACGGCCGTCGTTCAGCACCTTGACGGCGCCGCCCGTCCAGGCCGGGTGGCTCTTGGGGTCGATGTCGAGCGCCAGCGTGTCGCCTTCCCTGCCCCAGGTGGAGCGGGTCTCGAACACGGTGCCGTCGGTCATCTGAACCTTGATGACATGATAGTCGGGATGGATGCCGGCCTTGGGCATGGTCTTGTCCTTTGCGTGCCGCCGCTGGTTTCCGACCAGCGGCAAGAAGGGGGCGCGCATAGCGACCGGGACGGGAAATGACAAGACGAGCCCGGCCGGGTTCCGGGCCTTGCCGGGGTGCGCGGCGAGCGCCTAGGAGGTGCCATGCCGCTCATTGGAACCCCCGTGCCCGCCGATGCCGAGGCACAAGCCAACCGCGCCGCGATGGCGGCCCTGGTGGCGGAGCTGCGTGCCCGCGCGGCCGAGGTCGCGCTCGGCGGGACGGCGGCCTCGCGCGAGCGGCATGTGGCGCGCGGCAAGCTCCTCCCGCGCGAGCGGGTGGAGCGCCTGCTGGACCCCGGCACCGCCTTCCTCGAGATCGGCCAGTTCGCCGCCCTGGGTGTCTATGAGGATGACGTGCAGGCCGCCGGCCTGATCGCCGGTGTCGGCCGGGTGTCGGGGCGACTGGCGATGATCGTGGCCAATGATGCGACGGTGAAGGGCGGCACCTATTATCCGCTGACCGTGAAGAAGCACCTGCGCGCACAGGAGATCGCGCGGGAAAACCGGCTGCCCTGCATCTATCTGGTCGATTCCGGCGGGGCGAACCTGCCGCGGCAGGACGAGGTGTTCCCCGACCGGGATCATTTCGGGCGCATCTTCTACAACCAGGCAACGCTGAGCGCGGCCGGAATCGCACAGGTCGCAGCAGTGATGGGCAGCTGCACGGCCGGCGGCGCCTATGTGCCGGCCATGGCCGACCAGTCGATCATCGTGAGGAACCAGGGCACCATCTTCCTGGGCGGGCCGCCGCTGGTGAAGGCGGCGACCGGCGAGGATGTCACCGCCGAGGAGCTGGGCGGCGGCGACGTGCACGCGCGGCTGTCGGGCGTTGTCGATCATCTCGCCGAGGATGACGCCCATGCGCTGGCGCTGGTGCGCCACATTCTGGCGACCGTGCCGCCGGGCGAAACGCCGGCGCGCGCCGAGCCGAAGCCGCCACGGTTCGAGGCGGCCGACCTGCACGCGCTGGTGCCGGCCGACACGCGGCAGCCCGTCGATGCGCACGAGCTCATCGCCCGGATTGTCGATGACAGCCGGTTCGACTCGTTCAAGCCGCTTTATGGCGCGACGCTCGTCTGCGGGTTCGCGCACATCGAGGGGCTGCCCGTCGGAATCATCGCCAACAACGGCATCCTGTTTTCGGAGTCCGCGCTCAAGGGCGCGCATTTCATCGAGCTTTGCTGCCAGCGGAAGATTCCGCTGCTGTTCCTGCAGAACATCGCGGGCTTCATGGTGGGCCGGAGCTACGAGAACGAGGGGATCGCCAAGCATGGCGCCAAGCTGGTGACGGCGGTGGCGACAGCCGCGGTGCCCAAGGTGACGGTGGTGATCGGCGGCAGCTATGGCGCGGGCAACTACGGCATGTGCGGTCGCGCCTATTCGCCCCGCTTCCTGTGGATGTGGCCCAATGCGCGGATCAGCGTGATGGGCGGCGAGCAGGCGGCGAGCGTGCTGGCGACGGTGAAGACGGGCGGCTTCCGCAACGCGAAGGAGGAAGAGGCCTTCAAGGCCCCTATCCGCGAGCAGTATGAGCGGCAGGGCAATCCCTGGTATGCCTCGGCCAGGCTGTGGGACGACGGGATCATCGCGCCCGAGGATACGCGCACGGTGGTGGCCCTGAGCCTGGAAGCGGCGCTGAATGCGCCCATCCCCGACACCCGCTTCGGCCTGTTCCGGATGTGACCATGCTGACGCACGCGACCGACAGGCGCGGGATCGCCCGCGTGACGCTGAACCGGCCGGAGAAGCACAACGCCTTCGACGAGGCGCTGATCGAAGCCCTGCACGCCGCGTTCACCGGCCTTGCCAGATCGCGCCCGCGCGCCGTCATCCTGTCGGGCGCGGGGAAGAGCTTCTGTGCGGGCGCGGATGCCGGCTGGATGCGCCGGGCGGCGGGCTGGTCGGAGGACGAGAACCGGGCGGACGCACAGAAGCTGTCGGACATGCTGGCCGCGATCGATGCCTGCCCGGCGCCGGTGATCGCGGTCGCGCACGGGGCGGTGATGGGCGGCGGCGTGGGGCTGCTGGCCTGCGCGGACCTGGTTGTCGCCCACCCCGATTCGCGCCTTGCCCTTTCGGAAGTGAAGCTGGGCATCACGCCCGCGACCATTTCCCCCTTCGTGATCCGGGCGATCGGGGCGCGCCAGGCGCGGCGCTGGTTCCTGACGGCCGAGCGCTTCGATGCCGGAACGGCACTCGCCATGGGGCTGGTGCATGCCGTCAGCGAGACGCCGGACGCCGTGGCGCAGGGCTGGATCGAGGCGCTGCTGGGCAATGCGCCCGGTGCGGTCGCGGAGGCAAAGCGGCTGGTGCGCGACATCGCCGGCCAGCCGATCACGCCCGAGCTCCGCGCCGAGACCGCCGCGCGAATCGCGGCCCGGCGCACGACCGACGAGGCGCGCGAAGGCATGGCCGCCTTCCTGGGCAAGCGCCCGCCGGCCTGGAGCCCGACGCCATGAGAAAGCTGCTGATCGCCAACCGGGGCGAGATCGCCTGCCGGATCATCCGCACCGCGCGCCGCATGGGGATCGCGACGGTTGCCGTCCATTCCGACGCGGATGCCGGCGCGCCGGCCGTGCGGATGGCCGACGAGGCGGTCGCGATCGGCCCGGCGCCGGCGCGCGAAAGCTACCTGCTGGCCGAGCGCATCCTGGACGCCGCGCGCGCGACCGGGGCGGACGCCATCCACCCCGGCTACGGGTTTCTCAGCGAGAATGCCGAGTTCGCGGAAAGCGTGCGCAAGGCCGGGCTGGTCTTCGTCGGCCCGTCGGAAACGGCGATCCGGGTGATGGGGCTGAAGGATTCGGCCAAGACCAGGATGAAGGCCGCCGGCGTGCCCATCACGCCGGGCTACATGGGAGACGACCAGAGCCTCGCGCGGCTGGAGCGGATGGCCGAAATGATCGGCTATCCGCTGCTGGTGAAGGCCGTGGCCGGCGGTGGCGGCAAGGGGATGCGGCCCGTCCATTCGAGACCCGAGTTCACCGAGGCGCTGCTGGCCGCCAAGCGCGAGGCGGCGGCCGCCTTCGGCAATGACGGGGTGATGCTGGAGAAGCTGATCGCCCGGCCGCGCCATGTGGAAGTGCAGATCTTCGGCGACCGGCAGGGCCATGTCGTCCACCTCTTCGAGCGCGACTGCTCGCTGCAGCGCCGGCACCAGAAAGTGATCGAGGAAGCCCCGGCGCCGGGCCTTTCGGAGCGGCTGCGGCATGTGCTGGGGGTGGCGGCCGTCACCGCCGGCCATGCCATCGGCTACGAGAATGCCGGCACGGTCGAGTTCATCCTCGACATGGACGACCTGGACGAGGCCGGCGACCCGAAATTCTATTTCATGGAGATGAACACGCGCCTCCAGGTGGAGCATCCGGTGACGGAGGCGATCACCGGGCTCGATCTGGTGGAATGGCAGTTGCGCGTGGCGCGCGGCGAACCGCTGCCCTGCGCGCAGGACGACATCACGGCCTGCGGCCATGCCGTGGAGGCCCGGCTCTACGCCGAGAATCCCGATGCGGGCTTCCTGCCCTCGACCGGCCGGCTCGAACGGCTCGTCTTTCCCGGCGATGTACGGATCGACACCGGCGTGGAGGCGGGCTCGGAGGTCACGGTGCACTATGACCCGATGATCGCCAAGGTGATCGCCCATGCGCCGACGCGCGAGGCAGCGCTTGCGAAGCTGGTGCGCGCACTCGACGGCATCGAGGTGCAGGGGGTGACGACCAACCGCGCCTTCCTGGCACGGCTGGCGGCCCACCCGGCGTTCCGGGCCGGCCGGATCGACACGGGGTTCATCGCCGAGCACGAGGACGAGCTGTTCGCGATTCCGCCACCGCCGCCGGGCGTGGTGGCGGCCGCGGTTGCCGCGCACCTGGCGCGGGCCGGCACGGGCGGCCCCGGCTTTGCGCGACCCTTCCGGCTGAACCTGCCGGCGATCGAGCTGGGGGCGCTGTGGTCACCGGCGGGGTGCGAGCACCGCTTCGCGGCGATGCCGGGCCGGATCGACCTGGGCGACGGGCCGGTCGTGCCGGACGGCGGGGTCATCGTGGTGGCGATCGACGGCGGGGTGGAGGCGCGCCACGAGGGGCGGGCCTGGCGGTTCCTGGTGGAAAACCCCGCCTGGGCGGGGCATGCGGCCGCCGGCCCGGCCGATGGCGACATCGTGGCGCCGATGCCGGGCAAGGTGCTGGCACTGGCCGTCAACCCCGGCGAGACGGTGAAGGCGGGCGACCGCCTCGCCGTGCTGGAAGCGATGAAGATGGAACACCGGCTGACCGCCCCGTTCGACGGCCGGGTCGCGGAAGTCTTCACGGCCGCCGGCCAGCAGGTGGCCGAAGGGCTGCTGCTGCTGCGGCTGGAGCGGGACGCGAAAGCGGACTGAGGGCTCGGCCGGCGGCCACCGCGCCGAGCCCCCTTGACCGCAGGGGCCCGGCCGGCCTACCGATTTCTCCACAGCGCCCCGTCCGGCGGCGCGGCATTCCTGCCATCCCCTGCGCTGCGTCTGTCGTGGCCCGCACATCATCCGGAAACCCCATCACGATGCATCTCATCGAGCTGAAGAAGAAGACGCCCGCCGACCTCGTCGCCATGGCCGAGGAGCTGGGTGTCGAGCAGGCCTCGACCCTGAGGAAGCAGGACCTGCTGTTCGGGATCCTGAAGGCCAAGGCCGAGGCGGGCGAGGAGATCGTGGGGTCGGGCACGATCGAGGTGCTGTCGGACGGGTTCGGCTTCCTGCGCTCGGCCGATGCCAATTACCTCGCCGGGCCGGACGACATCTATGTGCCGCCCGCCATGGTCCGCCGCTGGGGCATCCGCACCGGCGACACCATCGAGGGCGAGATCCGCGCACCCAAGGATGGCGAGCGCTATTTCAGCCTGGTGAAGCTGACGCGGATCAACTTCGACGACCCCGAGACGCTTCGCCACCGGGTCAACTTCGACAATCTCACGCCGCTCTACCCGGACGAGAAGCTGAAGCTCGACAATGAGGATCCGACGAACAAGGACAAGTCGGCCCGGGTCATCGACATCATCAGCCCGCAGGGCAAGGGGCAGCGGGCGCTGATCGTGGCGCCGCCCCGAGTCGGCAAGACGGTGCTGCTTCAGAACATCGCCAAGGCGATCTCGGCCAACCACCCGGAAGTCTATCTGATCGTGCTGCTGATCGACGAGCGGCCCGAGGAAGTGACGGACATGCAGCGCTCGGTCCAGGGCGAGGTGATCTCGTCCACCTTCGACGAGCCGGCGGCGCGCCACGTGCAGGTGGCCGAGATGGTGATCGAAAAGGCCAAGCGCCTCGTGGAACACAAGCGCGACGTGGTGATCCTGCTCGACAGCATCACCCGGCTGGCGCGGGCCTACAACTCGGTCGTGCCGTCCTCGGGCAAGGTGCTGTCGGGCGGCGTGGACGCGAACGCGCTGCAGCGGCCCAAGCGCTTCTTCGGGGCGGCGCGCAACATCGAGGAGGGCGGATCGCTCTCGATCATCGCGACGGCCCTCATCGACACCGGCAGCCGGATGGACGAGCTGATCTTCGAGGAGTTCAAGGGGACGGGGAACAGCGAGATCGTGCTCGACCGCAAGGTGGCCGACAAGCGCATCTTCCCGGCGATGGACGTGGGCAAGAGCGGCACCCGCAAGGAGGAGCTGCTGGTGGACAAGGCGACGCTGTCGAAGATGTGGGTGCTCAGGCGCATCCTGATGCAGATGGGCACCGTCGACGCGATGGAGTTCCTGCTCGACAAGATGAAGGATTCGAAGACCAACGAGGACTTCTTCGGCAGCATGAACCAGTAGCGGGGACGGCCACGCGCCTGCGCGCCAGCGCTGATCTGTGGATTCGGCGAAGCGCATGGCCTGCGGACCCGGAACCGACCGGCGGGGCCCGGGGTCGACCGGATCCGGCACCCGCCGCGCCGATTCTTTCGTCGTGTTCATGCAAGCCCGCGCCCCTCGGCCGTGCAAGGGTCCGGCTTGCGTGAAGGAGTTCGCCGGGTGCCGCTGGTTCCTCGTCTGCCGCTGATCCTGATGATGATGTGGGCCGCGCCGTCGCTGGCCCAGCCTGTCTGCCGCGACACGCCCGAGGGGCGGATCTGCACGGTTCGCCAGCCGCTGGTGAACGGCGCGGACGTGACGGTGGAGCAGCAGCGCGCGCTTGGCCTCGTCACCGTGAACACCCCGGGTGGCGCCTGTTCGGGCACGCTTCTCGACCGCTTCTGGCTGCTGACGGCGCGCCACTGCGTCACCACCGACGGCAATATCGGCACTGCGCTGCTGGCACCCGGCCAGATCCGCATCACCGCCGCCTGGGCAGCCGGCCGCACGGCGACGGCGACGCTGGTGCACGACCTGTCACCGAACCGGCCGATACCCGGACGGGACATCGTGCTGGTGGCGTTCGGCAACAGCGAGCTGGGCGACACGCCCCGGCAGCCCCTTCTCCGCCGGGCGTTGCGAACGACCGACACGGTGACCCAGTTCGGACGCGGGCTCAACCGTTTCGCGACCGGCGTGGTCGGCGGTTCGCCGCCGGCGACCATGGCAGGGGGCAGCGGCCCCTATCGAAGCGGCAATTTCACGCCCTCCCTGATTGCGGGCGCCGGCTACACGCTGGCCATGAACGCCGCCAATCAGGTGGGGCATGGCGGCGACAGCGGCGGCCCGACCTGGCTGATCGAGAATGGCGTGCTCGTGGGGGTCGCCGGAGTCCAGTCCAGCTGCACGCCGACCGGCTATGTGCCCGGCGCGCCGACCCAGACATGGCCCTGGGCGACCGGGATCAGCGCCTGCCAGTATGTCTCGGTCGAACCGCTGGTGGCGGAGATCGAGCGGGCGCTGGCCTTCCGCGAACTCGTGCCGCTGCCCGGCTGGAGCCCGGGGCCGCCCTGCCAGACGGGCGCGGCCTGCGTGGTGCCCGCCATCATCCCCTATCTCGTCGATCCCTGAAAGGAGCCGATCCCATGCGTGCCGGAACCCGTGCGTGCCTCGCCTTCGTGATCCTGTCTGCTGCCGCCCTTCCGGCAGCAGCGCAGGTGACCGAACACCAGGGCCAGATCGTCCGTGTCTATCCCGACCCCGGCGATTTCGTCGTCGAGCTCAATGTCGCCGGGCGATGCGGCTCGAGATTCTTTCATTCGCAGCGCGGCAATGCGAACTTCCGCGAGATGGTGGCGGCCGCCTACACGGCCTTCGCGGCGTCGCGGCCGATGGGCTTCTACGTGGTGCGCTGCCAGGGCGACCGGAATATCGCGAGCCACGGCTACATCGTGCGCTGACATCGTGCGCTGACATCGCGCGCTGGCACCGCTGGCCGATGGGCCGCTTCCCGCCGGGCGGCAGCCGCTCGCCCATGTGGGCCGATCCCGCCCTCATCGGCGCGTGGCGCCACCTCGAAGGGAACCGGCTGCGCGCAGGCGACGCACCCGGCCTCCCGATCCGCGGCGGTTTCGGCTAGAGGGGGGCATGCTGTCCCTGCTGCTCCTGTCGGCCGCCGCCGCCACGCCGCCCGCGCCCGCCACGCCCTGCGCGGCGACATCCAGTCCCGCCGCGCTGGCACCGCTGCCGGCGCCGGCGCCGGGGGCTTCGGCGCCCTGCCCGGTGCGCGCCGCCGGGGAGGCAGCGAGGCGGGCTGCTGCAAGGCCCGCCGCCACCCCGGCCGGAACGGCGCCCCCAAAGCCCTGACTGCGCGCATTGCAACGGCGCGCGGCGCGGCCTAGCCTTGCCGCCACACGGGGGGAGGAAACAGGATGACCGTTCCGGTTGCCGTTGCCATGGTCGTCGCCGCGAGCATGGCGGCATCGCTTGCAGCGCAGGTGCGGCCCACGCCGCTGCCGGCACCCCAGAACCCCATCGCCCGGCCGCAGCCGCTGCCGGCGCCGATCCCGCCGGTTGCCACCCCGCTGCCGGCGCCCATCCCCTCCCAGCGCTATTTCGCGGGCACGGTGCGCTGCGAATCGCAGAACCACCGCACGCGCCACTGCCGGGTGCGGACCCAGAACCGTGTCGAGATCGTGCAGGTGCATGGCGGCTCGTGCGTGCGCGGGCGCAGCTTCAGCTACGACGAGTGGAGCATCACGGTGAGGGACGGCTGCCGGGCGACCTTCGCCTACGGCCATGGCACTGTGCGCCCGAAGGCCTCGGGCAGCGGCAGTGCGCTGCCCTGGGTGCTGGCCGGCGCCGGCGCCACGGCCGGGATCGTGGCGCTGGCGAACAGCGGCAGCAGCGCGCCGGCGCCCGAGGCACGGCCGGCGCCACCACCGCCACCGCCGCCCCCACCGGCCGCGCCTGCGCCTGCGCCTGCGCCACCACCGCCGCCACCCCCACCGGGGGTGCAGGGCCCGCCCTTCCCGGCGCTGCCGCCGGCGCGGATCGAGGCCAATATCCAGTTCCTCACCCCCGACCAGCAGCGCAGCATGCAGACCTGCCTGTTCGAGGGCGCGCGGCAGACGGGGCTGACGGGCGGCAGCGTCCTGCGCTTCGATGCGATGGACCAGGTCGAGCAGGGCAGCGGCGGCTGGCGCTTCCGCTTCCGCGCGACCGGCACCTGGCCCGATGGCGAGCGGCAGGGCTCGATCTTCTGCCGGGCGACGCCGACGCAGATCGTGGAATTCACGGTGACCCCGCTCGGCCTGCCGCCGGGCGGGAGCTGACCGCACCGAGCGCGGCCGGCGATGGTCGCCCCGATCGAAGCGGCCGGGCCCGGGCCGATGGCCGAACCCCTGCCCTCTGCGCCGGCGGAGCCCAGCCTCGTCCGGCAGTGGATCGAGACGTTCGTGCAGTGGCTGGGCTTTGCCACGCCCGCCGAGGACAGCGTGGCTGCATCGCACATCCTGTTCGAGGTCACGCCGTCGCTGGTCGGGGCGCTGCTGGTCGGCGTGCTGGCCTATCTGGCGATACACCGCAACCAGATGCGCTACGCGCGCGACAGCCGCCGGATCGAGCGGGCCCGCCTGCTCCATGACCTGGATCGCGACTATTCCGACCTGATGGCAAGGCGCGCCGTGCATGTGGGCAAACCGGTGGGTGCGGTTGCCGACCAGCGCCCCTGGAACCTTGAATATGTGCTGACATCGGCCATCGGCTGGCGCGCCCACCACTGGGACGAGGACGGCAACCGCCGGATCGACTGGATCAACGAGGCGCGCTTTGCCGACATCGCGCAGCAGGGAGCGGACAGCATCTGGCTGGACACGCTCACCCTCCACCTGCTGCTCGGCTGGTTCAAGCGGATCGACCGGGGGCTCGAAGCCGGACTCCTCCACCCCGACACCGTGACCGACCTGTGGCGCAACATCCTGCCCTGGGCCAAGGCCAACCGCTTCAACTATCTGAACAGCATGTTCGGCCCGAGACCGGGCACGCAGGCAGTCACGGCGGCCGCTGCGCGGCCCGGCCACAGCCGGCTGCGGCGCCTCGCCCGGCTGCGCGCGAAGCCGTCTGCGCGCCCCGGGCGTGCCGCGATGCCGGACCTGCCGCTCGACATCCGGCCCCTGTTCCGCGTGATCGACACGGTGCTCGAACGGGCAGCTGCAACCGGGCGCCCGGAAGTGGCGGACTATATCGCCGAAGGCCTCGACAGGCCGCTGGCCGAGGCCTTCGGCCTTGCTGCGTGGACGGCAAAGGCGCCAGCAGCCGGCGCGCCGGGCAGATAGCCGGCGCCCGAGGCGAAGCGGAGGGCGCGATCGACGGTGACGTCGGTGCCGGTCCCGTCGAAGAGGCGCAGGCCGGTCAGGGTCGTGGTGCGGGAATGGCGCGCCGCGACCTCGCCGACCTGCGTGCAGCTGTGGGCAGGCCTGCGCGAAACATGGTCCTGCTTTCCCCCCGGACGTGCGCGGCCGCTCCCCCCTGAACGGCACAGGCGAGGGTGCCACAAGAGGTGGCCGCCCTGAACCGATCCGGCCGGTTGACCGGCCTGGCGCGGGCTGCCAAGCGCCCGCGCATGCCCGACCTGCCTGATCTGTCCGACCCCCTGCCGCTGCCGCGTGGCCCGGCGTGGCGCAACCGCGTGGCGCTCGCCCCGCTCACCAACCTGCAGTCGGGCGCCGACGGCACGCTGTCGGATGACGAGTTCGACTGGCTGACGCGGCGCGCGGCCGGCGGCTTCGGGCATGTGATGACCTGCGCTGCCCATGTGCGGGCCGACGGGCAGGGATTCCCCGGCCAGCTCGGCATCTGGGACGACCGGCATGTGGCAGGCCTCACCCGACTTGCCGATGCGCTGCGCGCGGCGGGTGCGGTGTCGGCCGTTCAGCTCCAGCATTCGGGCGACCGGGCCGACCCGGCGCTGTCCGGCTGCCCGCGGATCGCGCCGTTCGACGATTCCGAGTCCGGCGCGAGCGCGCTGACGACGGCGGGTGTCGAGCAAGTGCGCGAGGATTTCGTCGCGGCGGCGAGGCGCGCCGAGGCGGCCGGCTTCGACGGCGTGGAGCTGCACGCCGCCCATGGCTATCTGCTGTGCGCCTTCCTCGATGCGGGGCGCAACCAGCGCAGCGACCGCTATGGTGGCAGCCTCGGCAACCGGGTGCGCCTGCTGTTCGAGATCGCCGACGGGATACGCGCAGCCTGCCGGCCGGACTTCCAGCTTGGCATCCGCCTGTCGCCCGAGCGCTTCGGCGTGCCGCTGGCCGATGCGAAGGCGCTCGCCGCCGACATTCTGGTCGATCCCCGGTTCGACTGGCTCGACATGTCGCTGTGGGACATTCAGAAGGCGCCGGAGGAGCCGGCGTTTGCCGGCACCCGCCTCATCGACCAGTTCGCCGCCCTGCCGCGCCGCGGCTGCCGGCTGGGCGTGGCGGGCAAGATCCTGACCGCCGCCCGGGCCAGCGAGGCGCTGGCAGCGGGCGCCGACTTCGTGCTGATCGGCCGGGGCGCCATCCTCCACCATGACTGGGCAGCGCGCGCGATCGCCGACCCGGCGTTCGGGGCCCGGCCGCTGCCGGTCAGCCGCGAGGTGCTGGCGGCCGAGGGCCTCGGCCCGGCCTTCATCGACTATATGGCTGGCTGGAAGGGCTTCGTCGCCGACGCGGCCCGAGGCTTGCCCGCCTGACGCGCGCGTCCTACCCAGCAGGCATGCGGCCGTTTCTCGCCACCCTTGCCCTGGTTGCCGCGGCCTGCGGCCAGGCGCAGCCCGCCCCGCCCCCGGCAGCAGCGCCGGCCGAGACGCCCGAGGCGCGGGCCGTGCGGATCCTGTCCGAAGTCCCGCTGGCCGACGGCCACAACGACTGGCCCTGGGCGCTTCGCACCCGCTACGGGCTCGACGGCGCGCGCACCGTCGACCTGTCGGCCGACCCGACGACGCGCCGGCCGCAGCCCGGCCACACCTCCATCCCGCTGCTGCGGCAGGGCCAGGTGGGGTTGCAGCTCTGGTCGCTCTATGTGCCGATGAGCCTGCCCGAGGCCGAGCAGGTGACCACCAGCTTCGAGCAGATCGGGCTGTGGCGCGACATCCTCGCCCGCCATCCCGAGACCTTCGCGCTTGTCGAGACCGCCGACGAGGCCGAGGCCGCCTTCCGGGCCGGGCGCATCGCCTCGATGCTCGCCTTCGAAGGCGCCCACCAGGTGGGCGACGACATCGCGACCCTGCGACGGGCGCATGCGCTGGGCATCCGCGCCATGACGCTGACGCACAGCCGCCCCTCCCGCCTGTTCGACAGCGCGACCGCCGACCCGAAGCACGACGGGATCGCGACCGGGGCGGCGGCGATGATCGCCGAGATGAACCGGCTGGGCGTGCTCGTCGATCTCAGCCACGTCTCGCCGGCCGTGATGCATGCCGTGCTCGACGTGACGAGGGCACCCGTCATCTTCTCGCATTCAAGCGCGAAGGCCGTCACCAACCATCCGCGAAACGTGCCCGACGACGTGCTCGAGCGGATGCCGGCCAATGGCGGGCTGGTGATGGTGACGTTCGTGCCCGCCTTCATCGACCAGGCGCGGGCCGACTGGCAGACGCGCCGGCAGGCGCAGGCGATGATCGCCGGGCAGGGCCCGGAAGCGGCCGCCAGGCTGAAGGCCTGGGAGGCAGCGAACCCCCGGCCGGTCTCGACGCTGGCGCAGGTGGCCGACCATATCGACCATGTGGCGCGCGTGGCCGGCCACGACCATGTGGGGATCGGCGGCGACTATGACGGCATCCCCGACCTGCCGCAGGGGCTGGAGACGGTCGCGACCTACCCGGCGCTGTTCGCCGAACTCGCCCGGCGCGGCTGGAGCGACGACAATCTCCGCAAGCTCGCGGGGCTGAACTTCCTGCGCGTGCTGCGCGCGAACGAGGCGGTGGCGGCGCGACTGTCGCAGGCGGCCGTGACCGACAGCCGCCCTGTATCGAACCGGCCTTGACGCGGCCGCCCGCCGACCCGACCTCGCCATCCATGAACGCGCCTGCCCTGCTCGTCGCGCTGCTTGTGCTCGCCGGCTGTGACGGCCTGCCGGGCAGCACCAGCGCGCCGGCAGCCCCGCCTGCCGTGTCCGCCCCGGCCGGAGGTCCGCGCTTTCCGGCGCCCGACCGGCCGGTCGCGGCGATCGTGTCGGACCAGTGGTCGGACGAGGAAAGCCGGGACAATGCCCGCGAGGCCGAGACGGTGTTCCGCCATCTCGCCATCCGGCCGGGCCTGACGGTTGCCGACATCGGCGCGGGCTCTGGCTATTACACGGTGCGCCTGTCGCCCGCGGTGCTGCCGGGCGGCCGGGTGTTCGCCAACGACATCATGCCCGACTATCTCAATCGCCTGCGCCGGCGCGTGGCCGAGGCGGGCCTGTCCAACGTCGCGTTCATCCTGGGCGACGCAGGCGACGCGAAGCTGCCGCCCGCCAGCACCGACATCGCGCTGATGGTGCACATGTATCACGAGATCGCCGAGCCCTATGCGCTGCTGTGGCGGCTGCACGACAGCCTGCGGCCGGGCGGCCGTGTCGCCATCATCGATGCCGACCGGCCGACCAACCGCCATGGCACCCCGCCGTCGCTGCTGCGCTGCGAACTGGCGGCGGCGGGCTTCAGGCAGGTGGGCTTTCACGAACTGGAGATGGGCAACTATCTCGCCATCTTCGTGCCCGAGACGCGGCCGGAACCCGAAGCCATCCGCCCCTGCCGGGCCTGAGAGGCTCCGGGAAGCGGGACGGGCCCGCATGAAGGCGCCTTTCCGCCGCCGGAGCCTCCCTTGCGGGCAAGAGGGACAAGAGGCGCCCGAGCAAGGGCATCAGGCCGGGCGAAACCCCTGCGCGCCAGCCTGCGGCCCCTGCCCTGCGGCCCTGTCCTGTCAGCTGAAGGCCTGAAGCCCGGTCTGGGCGCGGCCGAGGATGAGGGCGTGGACGTCGTGGGTGCCCTCGTAGGTGTTGACGGCCTCCAGGTTCATCACGTGGCGGATCACGCCATACTCGTCGGAGACGCCGTTGCCGCCATGCATGTCGCGCGCCTCGCGCGCGATGGCGAGCGCCTTGCCGCAATTGTTGCGCTTCAGGATCGAGATCGCCTCGGGTGCGAGCTGGCCCTGTTCCATCAGCCGCCCGCAGCGCAGCGCCAGCAGCAGGCCGAGCGTGATTTCCGTCTGCATGTCGGCGAGCTTCTTCTGGACGAGTTGCGTTGCCGCCAGCGGCCGGCCGAACTGCCTGCGGTCGAGCGTGTACTGCCGGGCGGCGTGCCAGCAGGCCTCGGCCGCGCCCATCGAGCCCCAGCCGATCCCGTAGCGCGCATTGTTGAGGCAGCCGAACGGACCTTTGAGCCCCGCCACGTCCGGCAGCAGCCGGTCGGCGGGGATGTCGACATCGGCCATCGCCACCTCGCCCGTCACCCAGGCGCGAAGCGAGAACTTGCCCTCGATCTTCGGCGTGGTCAGCCCCCTGTCGCCGCGCTCGAGCAGGAAGCCGCGGATCTGATCGCCCTGGCCATCGCCCAGGTCGCACCGGGCCCAGATGACGAAGACATCGGCGATGGGCGAATTGGTGATCCACATCTTGGATCCGTTCAGGCGGAAGCCATCGGCCGTCCTGACCGCCCGCGTCTTCATGCCGGCCGGGTCGGAGCCGGCATCGGGCTCGGTCAGGCCGAAGGCGCCGATCACCTCGCCGGTCGCCAGCTTCGGCAGCCAGCGCTGCCGCTGTTCCTCGCTGCCATAGGCCCAGATGGGGTACATCACGAGGCTGGACTGCACCGAGAAGGCCGAGCGATAGGCCGAATCCACCCGCTCGATCTCGCGCGCGATCAGGCCATAGGCGACGTAGCTGACGCCCGCGCAGCCATAGCCCTGGATGGTGGGGCCGAGGAGGCCCGCCGCGCCGAAGGCCCGGATCAGCGCCGGATCACAGGTCTCGTGCCGGTTGGCGAGCTTCACGATGGGGGCCAGATGCGCGTCTGCGAAGGCCCGCGCCGTGTCGCGGACCATGCGCTCCTCCTCGGTCAGTTCCGCTTCGATCAGCACCGGATCCGCCCAGTCGAACCGGGGCCAGGGCCTGGGCCGGTCGAGCTTGCGGTCGCTGGCGGTGAGGTTGGGCGCGTTCATGGCACGGTCTCCGGCAGGTGACGGTCGAGGGCGGCCCGCCACGCGGCGGGCCAGGGACGGCTTTGCATGCTATCAAGATCGGTCAGAACCTGCACCAGCCTTGTTTCAAGGCAGGTCGTGCCGGCGACATCGGCGGTCACGGCAAGCCGGATCGAACTGTGGCCGATCGCCTCCACGGCGACGGTCAGGCGCAGCCGATCGCCCAGGCGGGCCGGGGCCCGGAACCGCGTTTCGAGGCTGACGGTCGGCAGGCCGAGGCGCCGGTCGAGGTGGAAGGCGCGCCGGTCGATGCCGAGCGTGGCGGCTGTCCAGTCCTCGATGGCGGCATCGACGAGGGCGAGCAGGCGCGGGAAATAGGCGATGCCGGCCGGGTCGCAATCGGCGAAGCGGACGGGAAGCGTGACGGCAAACGTCATGCCGCGGCCGGCTGCGTCGGCGTCGCGGCGGCCGCCTGCGCCAGATGCTGGCGGGCGATCACCACGCGCTGCACTTCGGATGCGCCCTCGTAGATGCGAAGCGCGCGCACCTCGCGGTAGAGGCTTTCGACGATGTGGCCGTGGACGACGCCGAGCCCGCCGTGGATCTGGACGGCCTTGTCGATGACCTCCTGCGCGCTGTCGGTGGCGTGGAGCTTGGCCATGGCCGCCTCGCGGCTGTTGCGCGCGCCGGTGACGTCGCGCAGCCAGCCGGCGCGGTAGATGAGAAGGGCCGCCGTATCGACGGCGAGCGCCATGTCGGCGAGCATCGCCTGGATGACGGCATTGTCGGCAAGCAGCCGGCCCTGAAGGCGGCGGCCGGTGGCCCGCGCGGTCGCCTCGTCGAGGGCGCGACGCGCAAAGCCGAGCGCGGCGGCGCCGACCGTCGTGCGGAAGATGTCGAGCGAGGCCATGGCCTGGGCAAAGCCCCGGCCCGCCTCGCCGATCAGCGAGTCGGCGGGCAGGGCCATGTCCTTGAAGTGCAGCGTGGCGAGCGGATGCGGGGCGATCACCCGGATCCGCTCGGCAATCACGAGGCCGGGCGTGTCGGCCGGCACGAGGAAGGCGGAGATGCCCTTGGCGCCCGGCGCCTCGCCGGTGCGGGCGAACAGCAGATAATGGTCGGCGATGCCGCCGTTCGAGATGTAGGTCTTGGCGCCGTTGATGATCCAGCCGCCGGCGGTGCGGGTGGCGCTGGTGGTCATGGCGGCGACATCGGAGCCGGACTCGAGCTCGGTGAGCGCAAACGCCGCGCAGCGGGTGCCGGCGGCAACCCCGGGCAGGATCGCCGCCTTCTGCGCCGCGCTTCCGAACAGCGAGACGACGCCCGAGCCCAGGCCCTGCATGGCGAAGACGAAATCGGCGAGCCCGTGGTGGCGGGCCAGCGTCTCGCGGATGAGGCTCAACGAGCGGACGTCGAGCTGCGGGTGGACGCCGCCATGGCTGGCGGGGATGCAGTAGCGGAGCCAGCCACCGTCGCCGAGGAGGCGAAGCAGGTGGCGGCACTGGCCGTCGATGTCGGTCTCGTCATGGCCGAGCGGCGCGATCTCGTGCAGGCACCAGGCCTCGAGCCGGTCGGCAAGGGCGCGGTGGCTGTCGTCGAGGAAGGGCCAGTCGAGAAAGCTGCGGTCGGGCATGGTCAATTGCCTTCGAAGCGCGGCTGGGCCCTGGCCGCGAACGCCTCGAAGGCGCGGCGGAAGTCCTGTGTCTGCATGCAGATGGCCTGGGCCTGGGCCTCCATCTCGATGGCGGTGTCGATCCCGACATTCCATTCATGGTGCAGCTGCGTCTTGGTTATTGCGTGCGCGAAGCCGGGGCCTTCGGCGATGGCCTGCGCGAGCGCAGCCGCCTCGGCCGCCAGCGCCTCGGGGGCGACGAGGCGGTTGTGGAATCCCCAGCGCTCGCCCTCCTCGGCGGTCATCACCCGGCCGGAGTAGAGCAGTTCCGATGCCCGGCCGTGGCCGATGAGGCGGGGCAGGATGGCGCAGGCACCCATGTCGCAGCCGGCAAGGCCGACGCGGGTGAAGAGAAAGGCCGTCTTCGCGCGTGGCGTGGCGAGGCGGATGTCGGAGGCCATGGCGAGGATGGCGCCGGCGCCGACGCACACGCCGTCGATGGCGGCCACGATCGGTTGCGGGCAGGCGCGCATCGCCTTCACGAGGTCGCCCGTCATGCGGGTGAAGGCGAGAAGCTCGGGCATGGCCATTTTCGTCAGCGGCTCGATGATCTCGAACACGTCGCCGCCCGAACAGAAGTTGCCGCCCTCGCCGGCGAGCACCACGGCGCGGACATCCGGCGCGCTGGCGAGCGAGCGGAACAGGTCGCGAAGCTCGGCATAGCTGTCGAAGGTGAGCGGGTTCTTCCGCTCGGGCCGGGCGAGCGTGACCGTCGCGACCTTGCCGTCGAGCGCCCACCGCACATGGGCGGGTGCGTAGGCGGCGGCATCGAACTGGGGGCCGGTCAGGGTCATGGCTTGTCCTCCGCCTGGGTGCGCGCGGCAGCGATCGAGGCCTTCACGCGCCCGAGCAGCTGGTAGAGCCGGTCCGCCTCGTGCCGGTCGAGTCCGCCGAGCAGCGCGCCGACAAGGGCGTGGTGGCGGGCGGCCTGCGCGCGGAAGGCCGCGCTGCCGGCCGGCGTGAGGCGGACGACCGCCGCGCGCCTGTCGGTCGGCGAGGGCAGGCTTTCGATGAGGCCGTCGCGCACGAGGGCCTGGACGAGGGCCGTGACATTGCCGTTCGAGACCAGCAGCGCGCGCGAGAGCTGGCCCATGCTGAGGCCATCGGGCGCCCGGTCGAGCGCGGCGAGGACGTCGAAGCGCGGAAGGGTGGTGCCGAACTCGGCCTGCAGCAGGGCGCGAAGCTGCTTGTCGATCACCATGGTGCAGGACAGCATGCGAAGCCACAGCCGGATCCGGTCGCGCGGGGCGCTGCCGGCGGCCAGATCGGGCGCGATGTCGCCATCGTGCTTCTCGGCGATCAGCAGGTCGGGCAGCGTTGCCATCACATCACCTCGCCGCCAGCCACAGACAGCGCCTGGCCGGTGAAGGACGAAGCCTGCGGCCGGCACAGGAAGTGGACGGCATCGGCGACCTCGGCCGGCTGGACGAGCCGCCCCTGCGGATTGAAGCGGGCCAGTTCGGCGCGCGCCGCCTCGGGCGAGCGGCCGGTCCGTTCGACCAGCGTTGCGATCGAGCCGGCCACGAGATCGGTATCCGTGAAGCCGGGGCAGACGGCGTTCACGGTGAGCGGGGTGCGCGCGAACTCGAGCGCGAGCGAGCGGACGAGGCCGACCACGCCATGCTTGGCCGCGCTGTAGGCGGCCGCATAGGCGTAGCCCCTGAGGCCGGCCGTGCTGGCGACGGCGACGATGCGACCGTGCGCGGCCGCCGTCAGATCGGGCAGGCAGGCATGGACCAGATGATGAAGCGAATCGAGGTTGACGGCCATGATCGCCCGCCAGGTCTCGAAATCGAACCGCGCAAAGGGCGCGGTCGATGCCTGGCCGGCGTTGGCGACAAGGATGGTGACGGGGCCGTGCGCGCGCCGGGCAGCCTCGACCGCAAGCTCCACCTCGGACCGGACGGTGATGTCCGCGCAGGCCCAGGCGGCCCCGTCGATCTCGGCCGCCATGGCCCGGAGCGGCGCCTCGCGGCGGGCGACCAGCGTGACCCGCGCGCCGGCGGCCGCCAGCGTGCGGGCGATCGCCGCCCCGATCCCGGTGCCGCCGCCGGTGATGAGGGCATGGGCTGGCGCGAGGCTGGCGCTGGTCAAACGGCGACTCCGCGGGCGAGATAGTTTAAGCCTGAAATATCTGTCCCGGCTGGCCCTGTCAACGCCGGGCCGGCGCGTCAGCCGGCCAGTTCGGCCGCGATCGCCTGCCCCGTTTCCTTGAGGCGGTTGATGAAGCGCCGCGTCGGCATCAGCACGACACCCCGGCGCCTGACGGTGACGCCGACGGCAACGGGCGGCCAGATGGGGGCGGCCAGGCCAAGCGGCCGCAGGTGCGCATAATCGGGGTCGAGCGCAAGCAGCGCGACCGGCAGGTAGGAGAGATAGTCGCTGCCCTTGAGCAGGTCGGCCATGAAGGTGGAGGAGGCGGTGCGCACCGCGATCCGCGGCGGCGGCAGCTGCGCCTGGGCGAAGGCGGCGACGAGACGGTCATTCTCGGGCTCGCGGCCTTCAGGCAGCACCCACTGGAAGGGGTGCAGCCGATCGAGCGCCAGGTCGCTCTGGCCGGCCAGCGGATGGGCGGAGTCGGCGACGACGGCAACCCTGTCCTCCAGCACCAGCTCATGGTGCAGGTCGGGCTCGGGCGGGCCCGTGACGCTGCCGACCATGAGGTCGATATCGCCGCGCCGGAGTGCGGCCAGCAGCTCGTCCTTCAGCCCCTGCCGCAGGCTGACCGAACTGCCCTCCCCCGCGCCGGCCATGAAGCGCCGGACGGCGCGCGGCAGCAGGTAGCGCATCATGGTGGCGCCCGCGCCGACGCGGACGATGCCGCCCCCCCGACCTGACAGCGCGTTCAGCTCCTCGACCGCGCGCTCCAGCTCGGACAGGACGAGCCCGGCATAGTCGAGCAGGACCAGGCCGTGCCGGGTGGGCGTGACACCGGTCGGATGGCGCTCCAGCAGCCGGCAGCCGAGCGTGCGTTCGAGATTGGCGATGCTCTTGGACAGCGCCGGCTGGGTGATGTTCAGCCGCTCGGCCGCCTGGCCGAAACTGGCGGCGCGGGCGACTTCCCGGAAATGGCGAAGCTGGCGAAGCTCCATCGACGACCTCCCCGCCCGGGAAGGCTATGACTGATGGTTATTCGGTTCAAGCCTGAAATATCTGCCTGAGGAAGGTCGCGCCCTGCGCGATCGCCCAGCGGCCCTCCTCGAGGCCGGGCGCGAACAGCGGCCAGACATGGAACATGCCGGCCCATTCCTGGAACAGGGCCTCGCCACCCGCTGCCCGGATGGCCCGTGCGAGATCGAGCGAATCGTCGAACAGCACTTCCTCCGATCCCACCTGGACGAGCGTGGGGGAAACGCATCGAAGCGCCCCGACAGCGGCGAGACGGCGGGATCGGCGGGATCGGCCGTGCCGGCGTAGATCCGGTTGGTGCCGTCGTCCGGATCGACGAACCGGTCGCGCGCGCGCCGCGCGACCATGCTCGGGCGGCTGTTGGCGAGATCGAGGTAGGGCGAGACGAGCCAGCAGGCAGCCGGCGCCGCCCCCGCCCTTGCGAGCCGGTGCTGAAGGGCCGCGACCGCGAGATTGCCGCCCGCGCTGTCGCCGCCCAGGGCAAGGCGGTGCGGCCGGAGCCCGCCGGCCAGAAGCGCCTCGACGACCGCGATCGCGTCGTCGCGCGCGGCCGGGAACGGTCGTTCCGGGGCAAGCGCATAGTCGGGCAGGAGGACGGCTGCGCCCGACGCGTCGGCGATGGCGCGGCCGAGGCCCCAGTGGCTGGCCGACGAGCCGAGCTGGAAGGCGCCGCCGTGGAACCAGACCAGCACCGGCTGGCCGGGCGCCGGCGGCGCGGGCGCCCAGCGGCCCGCGACGCCCGGCGCGATGGCGACGGGCGGCGGCAGCAGGCCGGGCTGCCAGAGCGCCGCCATCGCGGACTCGAAGCTGGTGCGGCGTTCGGCGATGCCGGCCGCCCGGCCGCGCGCGGCGAGGCGGGCGAGCAGCGCGTCGCGCTCGGCAAGCGACATCAGGCCGCGCCCCCGGCCAGTTCGGCCACCGCCAGCGCCCGGAGCGCCGCCCTGTCGATCTTGCCGAGGCCGGTGCGCGGCAGCGCGGGCAGATGCCGCCACGCCACCGGGCGCTTGTAGCGGACGAGATGGGCCTCGGCATGGGCCGCCAGCGCGGCGGGCGCAGCCGTCCCCTCGACATAGGCCCACAGCACCTCGCCGCGGTAGGAATCGGGCACGGCGAAGGCGGCGGCCGCGCTGACGCCCGGGCAGCGCATCAGCACCTCGTCCACCTCGCGCGGATAGACATTGTAGCCGCCGACGATCGCCATGTCCCTGAGGCGGTCGGTGATGAACAGCCAGCCATCGGAATCGAGGTGCCCGACGTCCCCGGTCCGGAGCCAGCCGCCGACCAGCGTTTCGGCCGTGGCCGCCGGATCGTCGAGATAGCCCGACATCAGCTGCGGCCCGCGCGCGACGATCTCCCCGGTCTGGCCGGTCGGCAGCGGCTCGCCGCTTGCCGGATCGCGGATCTCGATGTCGGTGCCGGGCAGCGCCGGTCCCACGGACAGGGGTTTCAGCACCATGCCGGGGCCGTGATAGGTGAGAACCGGGCCGGCCTCTGTCTGGCCATAGCCCTCGAACACGGGGATGCCGGTGGCTGCCTCCCAGCGTTCCTGGATGGCGGCCGGCAGCGGGGCGGAGCCGGACCAGACACTGCGCAGGCTGGCGAGGCGCCGGCCCTCGAAACCGTCCCACGCAAGCAGGGACTGGAGGAGCGTGGGGCCGGCCGGAAGGCGGGTGATGCGCTCCTTCTCGATGGCATCGACAAGCCGGTCGGGGCGGTAGCGCGGCAGCAGGACGAGCGTGCCCGCGCAATTCGCCGCGAGCAGGTGGCACATGGCGCTGGCGAAGCTGTGGAACAGCGGCATCGCGCAGACGATGCGCTCGTCGGCCCAGCTCGTCGGCAGCACGGCCTCGCGCTGGGCGACATTGGCGGCGAGCGCCGCATGGGTCAGCATCGCGCCCTTGGGCGTGCCGGTGGTGCCGCCGGTGAACTGGATGAGGGCAAGGCCGGCGGGGTCGGGCTCGGCGGGGGGCGGCGGATCGTCGGGCAGGCCGGCGAGCCAGGTGGCGGCATCCTCGGGCAGGATCAGAAGCGCGCAGCCGCGCGTGCCGGCGAGCGACTCGCGCAGGCGGTCGGCGGACGCCGCGAACGCCATGATGAGGCACGGCCGTGCCCGGGCCAGCAGCGGCGCCAGTTCGCCCGGCGTGTAATCGGGATTGAGCGGCAGCATGACGCCGCCGGCTGCCTGCACCGCGAACAGGCCGATCGCCATCTGCGCGCTGTTGCCCAGCATGAGGCCGACCGGCCGCCCCCCGACACCGAGCGCGCGCAACTGCGCAGCCAGGCGTGCGACGGCCCGGGCGTAGCCGGCCTGGTCGAGCCGGAGGCTGCCGGCAACCAGCGCCGGGGCCCGCGGGGCGAAGGCGGCCGCACGGATGAGCAGGCCGAGCGGCGTGGCAGGCGCCGCCATCGGCTGTGCGGCCGACGGGGACTCAGCCGTCCGTGACATCGATCACCACCGCCATGGCGCTGTCGCCGGCCGCACAGCCCTGGAACAGCCCGCGCCCGCCGCCGCGCTCGGCCAGCCCCTCGATCAGCTCGATCAGGCCACGAAGCCCCGTCGGCCCCTGCGGATGGCCCCACACGAGCGAGCAGCCATGGGGATTCATCGCCGCCAGCGGGAAGCCGGTTTCCGCTGCGAAGACCAGATCGTTGACCGCAAAGGGGTTGTGCGACGTGACAAGGTCGATGGCGGCGATGGACAGCCCGGCCTCGGCAAGGGCGGCGCGGGCCGCCGGGACAGGTGCAGCCGGCATCAGCCCCCGTTCGCCGCGCGCCTGGCCGGTGCCGAGGATCCGCACGCGCGGACCCCCGGGTGCGAGCGCCCTCGCCGCGCCGGGCGTGGTGACGAGAAGGCCCGCCGTGCCGTCGGCCGGGTGCGTCTGCCCGCCGTGGGTGACGGTGCCGCCTTCGAGCACGGGCTTCAGTGACCTGAGCTTCGCTTCGTCGAGCGGCTGCACGCCCCAGTCGCCGTCCAGGGTCGAGGCGGTGCGGGCGAAGCGCCGGTCGGGCACGTCGAACGGCAGCTCCATGAAGCGCGCGTGGAAGCCGGCGGCGCGCGCGCCGGCATAGGCGGTCATGCGCATGACCACGAGATCGTCCTGCGCTTCGCGGCTGAACCCCCAGCGGCGGGCGACCGCCTCGGCGGTCTCGACCATGCTGGCGCCTGCCCAGGGATCGCGGGCGAAATTGTCGAGCACCCACTGTTCGGTCTCGGCCGCGCCGCCCGGCGCATCGGGGGCGGGGTAGGCGAGGAGCGGGCCGTTCGAGACGCGGTCGCCGGCAAGCGCCAGCATGACGGCGGCGCGGCCGCGGCGGATCTCGCCGGCTGCATGATCGACAAGCCGCACAGAGGTGGCGCAGGCCTGCATGATCGTGGGGCCGGCGATGTGCGGGGCGCCCATCAGCCCGGCCGCCCATGGCAGGCCGTAGAAGCTGCCCTTCTGCGGCACCGTGAAGCCGAGCACCCCGCCCTCGAGCCGCGCCGGCCCGATCCCCCGCCGGGCCAGTGCGCGCGCGGCGACATGGGCCGCGAAGCGAAGCGAATGGAGGTGGGCGAGCGGCCCCTGCCAGCGCGCGAACGGGCTGGTCCACCAGCAGCGCCAGGGGATTTCGGGCGCGTCGGCCATCGCGCTCAGAGCGGCGCGAGAATGGCGTTCATCGACGCCTCGGCATTGACGAGATCGATCCGCTTCATGGCGATCCGCCAGCCCTCCGCGGCTTGGCGGAAGCGGTGGGTGACAAGGCCGCCGAACAGCCGCTGGTCGGCCTCGAACCGGCCGCGCGGCCGCCATTCGAGGACCAGCTGGGACGACTGCACCTCGGCCGCATCGCCTGTCTCGGACAGGATCTCGACACCCGAAACGATATGGAGCGTGCGCGGCGGCGGCTCGGCACCGAAGCTGCGCGGGTTCAGCAGGCGATGCGTTCGCGCGTGCATCAGCTGGCGGTCGTCGCTGAAGTGGCTGGGGCCTTCGGCGGGATCGGTCATGTCGGGCGAGACGGGCACCCAGTAGCGGCAGTCGGGCGTGAACAGGGCGAGCCAGCCGGCATAGTCGCGCCGGTCGAGCAGCCGGGCCTCGGTGAGGACGAGATCGATCAGCGCCTGCACCGCCTCAGGCCCCTGCCATATAGGCCGCCCAGGCGCGGAACTGGTTGCGGATGAAGGCTTCCGAGGTGGCGGGCGTCCGGATCCAGCCGTTGCCGGCCTCGCGGTCTTCGTGCAGGCCGCGACTGATCGGGATCCAGTCGCGGTCGGCGTAGCGATTGCCCTCGAGCAGCCGCTCGTAGAGCTCGAGATCGTCGGAGATGACCGGCGAGGCGGCCGAGTTCGCGCCGTTCACATAGTCGATGGCGTTGCGGAAGGTCTCGGACGGGGCGCCGTCGAGGCGGAAGACATGGCCGATCACCTCGGTGAGGTCGTGCGCCACGGGGCGGACGATCCGCACCGTCTGGTAGCGGGCATGCCAGGTGGACGAGGGGTAGAGCAGGGTCAGGTGCCGGTCGGTGCCGAGCACCCGGGCGGCCTTCTCCGGCCCGTGGAAGGCGACCAGCGCCTGTTCATAGGCGTTCTGGGTGTCGGGCGTGTAGCGGGCGCCCATGTGGCCGCCGATGTAGCTGTGGCCCGGGGGTGCCACCATCATGTCGAGCGCCTGGAAGAAGCTGATCGGCTTGCCGTTGGCGAGCATCATGCCGACCGTGGGCACAAGCTTTTCGGGGCCGCCCGCGTCGGCCGCGACCTGCCTTGCCGACACGACCGAGGCCGAATGGGCAAAGCCGGGGTGGATGGTGTCGTTCAGATTCTCGAACGTCATCTTCCAGTTGGCGCGATAGTGATGGCGCAGCACGAAGGGCGAGGCACTGAGCCGGCCGGTCGGCGAGCGGTCGACGAGATCGTCGATCGATGTCGTCATGTGGCCGAGGAAGCCGGTGAGCGGCCCGGCCCCCGCGTCGAGGGTACCGAACAGGAAGCCGCGATAGGCCTCGCACCGGACGGGGCGCGCGGCGTGATCGGCAAGCTCCAGCACGCCGGCATAATTCTGCCGGTTGGGCACCATCTTCAGCGTGCCGTCGGGCGCGAACAGCCAGCCATGATAGGGGCACTGGTGGCCGTGGGGGGCCTGCCCGCGGTCGAAGGCGCACAGCGTCGCGCCGCGGTGGGTGCAGCGGTTGACGATGGCCCTGACGGCGCCGTCGCGGTCGCGCGTGAGGATGACGCCCGTGGTGCCGATGTGGCGGGTCACATAGTCGCCGGGCGCGGGCAACTCGCTCTCGTGGGCGAGATAGACCCAGGCTCGGCCGAAGATGCGCTCCATTTCGAGCCGGAAGATGGCGGGATCGGTATAGACCGAACGGTGGACATGCGTGTCCGTCACAAGCTGGCTTGCATCCGGTGCTTCGACCTCTGGCGCGGCGCTGTCCATGGCGGGGCCCTTTCGCGGGCCAGCCTAGGCAAGCCGGCGCGGCCGCGCCCATGGCCGCTGGCGCCTGCCCCATGCAATCCGGTTATCGGCGGCTGACAAACGCCGCCCGGCGGGACAAGCTCGCCACCATGACCGCCCAAGCCAGCGCGCCGCTGCCCGACGACCTGTTCGTGATCGACGCCGTGGTGCATGCGCTCAACCTCGACCGGTCGAACATCGCCAGCCGCTATGGCGAGCAGCTCTGGCAGATGAGCTACGGCCTCCACTGCCTGATGACCCCGCCCGGCCGGCACTGCCCCGAGGCGACCTACATGACGGACATGCCCGGCGAGACGCTGGTGCGGACGATGTTCGAGGAAAGCGTGACCGCGCTGGTCGCCACCCACAGCCTGACGCTCAACAGCTGGTTCCACGACGGCTTCGCCGCCGAGCACAAGACGGTCTCGATGTGCCGCGACCATCCGGCCCGCGTGCTGGGCTATATCGGGGTGGACCCGACGGGCGAGCGGAACGCGGTGCTCGACGACATCGACCGCCAGCTCGAAGCGCTGCCGGGGGCCGTCGGCATGAAGATGTATCCGCACCAGATGAACCCCTACCGCCACTGGCGCACCGACGACGAGGTGACGATGGCCGCGATCGCGCATGGCGCGAAGCGGGGGCTGAGGACGGTCGCCATCCACAAGGCGCTGCCCAACGGGTCGGTGCCGCTGGCGCCCTACCGCATCGGCGAGGATTTCGAGCTGGCGGCAGACGCCTTCCCCGGCATGGCCTTCGAGATCGTCCATTCCGGCATGGCCTTCATCGAGGAGACGGCGATGGCGATCGGCCGCTTCCCCAATGTCCATGCCAATCTGGAGACCACGACGGCGCTGCTGTGGCAGGCGCCCGGCCGGTTCGAGGCTGCGCTGGCGCTGCTGCTGCAGTGGGGCGGGCCGGAGAAGATCCTGTGGGGAACGGGCTGCACCGTCACCCACCCGCAGCATCTGATCGAGGCGATGTGGCGCTTTTCCTTCGCGCCCCAGACGCTGGACCGGCACGGCATTCCCCAGATCGACGAGGCGGTGAAGCGGCTGATCCTGGGCGGCAACTACGCCCGGATGATCGGCCGGACGGTCGCCGACCTTGCCGCCGCGCAGCGCGGCGACAGGTTCGACGGCCCGCGCGAGCTGAAGGCGCCATGGACGGTCTGGACCGGTCGATAAGGGCCGCGCTCGCCCGGGTGATGGACCCGTGCAGCGTCGCGGCCGGGCGGCCGACCTCTCTCCTCGACATGGGCCTGGTGCTCGGCTGGGAGCTGGCGGGCGGCACGCTCCGCATCCGCTTCGGCGTGACCTTCGCCGGCTGCACCATGGCGCCGCACTTCATCGAGGCGGCACGCGCCGGGCTGCTGGCGATCGACGGGATCGAGGCGGTGGATGCCCGGGTCGACACGGACTTCGTCTGGACGCCGCCCGAACCCCTGGCGATGACCGGCGAGCCGCAGGCGTGGCGCCGGCCCCGGCAGACCGGGGGCGCCTGACGCGGTTCCCGGAGGACCGGCAGAACGGTCATCCGCCCGACAGCGCGGCCGGCCCGGGTTCCGGCGCGTTTCCGCCGGGAGCCAAAAGACGCGCTAGGGCGCGCCGCAGAAGAAGGCGTCCCACGCCCTTTCGTCGAGTGCCATGTGGTGGACGCTGGTGAAGCGGCCGTCGGGGCCGACCTTCCAGAGCAGGCACTCGTCGCATTCCAGCCGCCGGTCGCCCTTGCGCGCGACCACCCGGGCGACGAGGACGACATGATCGTCGGAACCGAAATAGTCGAGCGGGTGCGCCCAGTAGGCGTCCACATTGGCCTGCAGCGCAGCGAAGCTTCGGAGGATCGCCTCGCGGCCGACGAAGCGGCCGGCCAGCACATTGTCGCCGGGCATCACCCAGGCGAAATCGTCGGCCATCATGCCGAACAGCGCATCGAGGTCGCCGGCCTTGAAGGCATCGTGGGCGGCCTTGAGCCGGACCGCATTGGGGTGGTCGCGATCGGTGAAGGGGCGCAGGGGCGGCGCCTCGCCTTCCTTCACCAGCGCGGCGGTGTAGGCGGTCATTGCGGCTTCCCCGCCACCTCGAAGGCAACCGCGATGTTGCCGCGCGTGGCATTGGAATAGGGGCACACGGCATGCGCCTCGGCGACGAGCGCCTCGGCCCCGGCCTGCGGCACCCCGGGCAAGGAGACCCGGTGGCGGACGGCGAGCATGAACCCCGGCCCGGCCTCGTTCGGGCCGATCGCGACATGGCCCTCGACGCCGGAGCCGGCCATGTCGAGGCCCTTGCCTTTCGCGACGAACAGCATCGCCGAATGGAAGCAGGCGGCATAGCCGGCGGCGAACAGCTGCTCGGGGTTGGTGCCGGCCCCGGAACCGCCCATCGCCACGGGCGGGGCGAGTTTCAGGTCGAGATGGCCGTCCTGCGACCAGACCCGGCCTTCGCGCCCGGCCTCGGCCCGGGCCTGTGCTTCGTACAGGGGCTTCATCACGGCACCTCCAGCGTTTCGATATAGCTCCGATGGGTGACAGGCGCGCGGCCGATCAGCGCCCGGCTTCGCGCCTCGTCGTCCGGCGTGGCGATGCAGCCAAGCCTCTGCGTAACGCGCATCATGGTCGCCATGTCGTGGCGCAGCCAGTCCGACATCGGGAACGCCGCCTCGAGGCCGGCGAGGAAGGGCTCGATCGCGTCCCCGGGGTAGCGCACCGGCCGGCCGAGACGATCGGCCCAGTTGGCGGCCAGGCAGGCGCCCGTCAGCCGCCCGGGTCCGCACAGCGGCACGTCCTGCCCGGCCCAGTCGTCGTGGAGCAGGGCGCGGGCGCAGGCCGCCCCCAGGTCGGCCGGCGCGACCGACCAGACGCCCGTGTCGCCCACGGGAAGCGGGTAGAGGCCCGCCCCCAGGATGGCGGGCAGGATCATGCGGTCGTTCGACTGGAAGAAGTTGGCGGAAACGACGGTCGAGCAGCCATCGGCCAGCACCTCGGCACAGATGGGGATCTTGGCCTCGAAGTGCGGGATCGCGCGCATCGCCCGAAGGTTCATGATCGAGAGATAGACGATGCGTGCCACCCCCGCGGCGCGCAGGCGACGGACGGCCTGCACCCCGATGCGGCTTTCGTCGGGGCCGATGGGGGTGATGAGGAGCGCGCGATCGAAGCCGGCGGCTGCCGCCAGGCTGTCCGGGCGGGTGACATCGAGCGCGACGCCGCCGGGCGGCGGATTGCGGGCGGCGACCACCGGCTCGGCGCCCCCCTCGCGCAGCGCCTGCGCCGTCGCCGAGCCGACCGTGCCGGTGCCGCCGATGAGCAGGATGCGCACGCGCGCCCTCAGAAGCGCAGGGCTGCGCGCACGCCCACCTCGCGCGGGCGGCCGAGATAGGTGTAGGCGACGCCCTGGGCGGCCAACGCATCCTGGCCGAAGGTGAAGTAGCGCTCGTCGGTGAGGTTCTCGCCATAGAGGGCGACGCTGAAGCGGTCCGACCGGTCGGCCCAGGTGAGGCGGGCCGACAGCAGCCCATAGGCATTCTGGCTTTCGAGCGGCAGGTTGAAGGCCGTGAAGGCGACCCTCGACTGGAAGCGATAGTCGATGCGCGGGGTCAGTGTGCCGCTGCCGCCCAGGCCGATCGCATACTGCCCGCCGACGACGACGTTCCATTCCGGGTTGAAGGGCAGCTTGTTGCCGTTGATCGGGCCGACCGCGGCCGGCACGTTCACGAATTCCGAGAAGCTGTAGCCCACCCCGATGTCGAAGCGCAGGTCGCGCAGCGGCACGGCCGTCAGCTCGGCCTCGAAGCCGTAGAGATCGGCATCGCCGGCATTCGCCACGCGGAACTGCACGGCAGGGTCCGAGATGGTCTGCTGGATTCCCTTGTAGCGCGAGTAGAGTAGCGCGAGTAGAAGAGGGTGGCGTTGAGGCGCAGCGTCCGGTCGATGAGGTCGGACTTGAAGCCCAGCTCGAACGCGTCGTTGGTGTCGGGCGCGTAGGTGGGGATGCTGGCCTGCGGGGCGATCAGCCGGCCGTTGAACCCGCCCGAGCGGAAGCCCCGGGCATAGGAGGCGAAGACCAGCATGTCCGGTGCGGCGCGAACCTCGACACCGACGCGCGGGGTGAATGTCTGGAAGCTGACCCGACCCGGCAGGTCGCGGACGATCGGGAACAGCACCCGCTGGCCGGGCGCAAGGGGCAGCCCGAAGATGAAGATGGCGCCGAAACCCGCGCCGGCATCGCGGAAATCGAACGCCTGGTTCGAGACGTTGCGCTTCGTCTCCCACGTGTAGCGGCCGCCCAGCGTGACCGAGACGGCGTCGGTCAGCGCATAGCGGGCCTGGCCGAAGACCGCCCAGCTCTGCGTCGTCTGGTCATTGCCCTGGTTCCAGCTGTTGCAGGGATTGCCGCGGGCCGCCGGCGGATCGGTGATGGGCGCAAAGCACAGGCGAAGCTCCTGCCGGGATTCCTCGCGGAAGTGGAAAGCGCCCAGCAGATAGGCGAGCCGCCCGGTCTCGCCGGCGAGCTGAAGCTCCTGGCTGAACTGGTTCTGGGCGGTGGTGGTCTGCTGGTCGTAGAGGCGGTAGCCGGTGCCGTCGGGGTCCGATGTCGAGAAGCCGTCGAGCTCGCGCCAGGCCGTGATCGACTTCAGCGTCGCGTCGCCGAGGTCGAGCGCGAGCGTGAGCGAGCTGCCCCAGGTCTCGTTGCGGGAGTCCGGCCTGTTCGACGAGAAGACGCGGTAGAAGTCGGTCGAGCGGTCGTTGCCGGCATCGGGCGGGAAGAAGGGGAATGGCGCGATCGCCCGAAGCACGGAGGGCGCCGGGTTCGACCTGTCGAGGCCATAGTCGAGCGCCAGCGTCGCCGACAGGTCGCCCCACTGGCCGAGCAGCGCGCCGCGCGCGCCCCAGCGCTTCGTCTGGCCGAAGCGGACGTCGCGCTCGATGTTGCGGGCAAAGCCATCCTGGTTGCGGGTGTAGGCGTTGATGCGCACCGCGAGATTGCCGCCGAGCGGCACGTTGGCAAAACCGTCGGCGTCGATGCGGTTGCGGCTGCCGCCGGTGAGCGAGGCGCCGCCCTCGAGCCGGTCGAGCCGGGGCGCGCTGGTGGTGATCGAGATGGCGCCGCCCAGCGTGTTGCGACCGAACAGCGTGCCCTGCGGGCCGCGCAGCACTTCCACCCGCGCGATGTCGCCGGCGTCGAGCATGGCACCGATGGTGCGGCCGAGGTAGACGCCATCGACATAGAGGCCGACGCCGGGATCGTTGGTGACGATGAAATCGAACTGGCCGACTCCCCGGACGAAGAAATTGGCGTCTCCCGAGCCCTGCGGCCCCGTGGTCGAGGTGAGGTTGGGGATGGCGCCGCCCAGGTCGTTGACCGAGCGGACGCCCTGTGCCGTCAGCTGGTCGGCACCGAGCGCGGTGATCGAGATGGGCGTTTCCTGGAGCCGCGTCTCGCGGCGTTCGGCGGTGACGACGATGTCGGCAAGGCCGCCTGATGCGGGCCCCTCGTCGACGGCGGGGGACTGGGCCCGGACGGCCGCTGCCGCCAGCAGGGCGGCTGCCAGCGCCGTGCCGTGGAGCCATGGATATCGCATGCCTGTCCTCCCGGGTAAGATGCTGAAAGGCCGCTCTCCCGCGCGGCCGTCATCGCTGCGACTTATTCCAGCGCACCGCCCCCGCCCCCAATGACAAGCGGGCATGAGGCGATAGCTTCCCGGAACGGCGGCAGCACGGGCTTGAACCGGCAATTGGTTTAGGCTTAAAATATCCGCGGCCGGCAGACTCGGACGTGCCGGCCGGGAGCGAGGCGAACCCATGCGGATTGACGTGATCGGCGGCGGCCCCGGTGGCCTCTATTTCGCCATCCTGACGGCGAAGGCGCTTGGCCCGGCCTGCCGGATCCGGGTGCACGAGCAGAACCGCCCGGACGACACCTTCGGCTTCGGGGTCGTCTTCTCGGACGAGACGCTCGACGAATTCCTGAGCCGCGACCCCGAAAGCTATGCCCTCATCCGCGAGCGCTTTGCCTACTGGGACGACATCCGCATCCGCCGCAACGGCGCGGCCGACATCCGCTGCGGCGGCAACGGCTTTGCGGGCTGCGCCAGGCTCGACCTTCTGGACGTGCTGCAGGCGCGCGCCCGGGCGGTGGGTGTCGAGCTGATCTTCGGATCGGTGGTCGAGCCGGCGACCCTGCTCGACCGGTTCGCCGGCAGCGACCTCATCATCGCCGCCGACGGGATCAACAGCCGCATCCGCGAGGCGTTCGCCGCGGAGTTCGGGCCCGAGACCGTCCTGATGCGCAACAAGTTCAGCTGGATGGGCTCGACCAGGCCCCTGCCCGACTTCACCTATTTCTTCCGCGAGACCCCGCACGGGATCGTGACGGCGCATGCCTACCAGTATCGCCCCGACCGGGGCGACGGGCAGCCGATTTCCACCTGGGTGATGGAAATGACGCCGGAATGCTGGGCGGGCCATGGCTTCGACCGCATGGACGAGGCGCAGTCGGCGCGCGCGCTGGAGACGATCTTCGCCAGTGATCTGGCCGGCCATCGGCTGATCACCAACCGCTCCTTGTGGCGGAACTTCCCGAAGGTGACCACGCGGCAGTGGCATGCCGCCGGCCGGATCCTGCTGCTGGGTGACGCCAAGGCGAGCGCCCACTGGTCGATCGGCTCGGGGACCAAGCTGGCGATGGAGTGCGCCATCGCGCTGTCGGACGCGGTGGTGGCGCACCGGGGGGACTTTGCCGCCGTCGCGGCCGCCTATGAGGAGGCGCGGCGGACCCCGGTCGAGGTCACGCAGCACAATGCCGCCGTCAGCCTTGCCTGGTTCGAGCATGTGCGCCGTTCGTGGGACATGCCGCCGATGCAGTTCGCGCAGGTGGTGATGAGCCGGGCGAAGAGCATCACCTATGACAATCTGCTGCTGCGAGACCCGGCCTTCGTCGAGGCCTGCGACACGGAATTCTACGAGACGCTGCATCGCGAGACCGGCTTCGACTGCCGGGCGACCCGGCCGACCCCGATGTTCACGCCGCTCAAGCTGCGCGGGCTTGTCCTTCCCAACCGGGTCGTCGTCTCGCCCATGGCCCAGTACAAGGCCGAGGACGGGCTCATCGGGGACTGGCACCTGATGCACTATGGCGCGCGCGGCACGGGCGGCGCGGGCCTCATGTATGTCGAGATGACATGCCCTTCGCCCGACGCGCGCATCACGCTGGGGTGCCCGGGCCTGTGGAACGACGCGCAGGAGGCGGCGCTGCGGCGGCTGGTCGATTTCGTGCACGCCCATGGCGACACGAAGATCGCCCTCCAGCTGGGCCACGCGGGCCGCAAGGGCTCCACCCAGCTCGGCTGGGAGCGGATGGATCACCCGATCGCCGATCCCGGCGCCAACTGGCCGCTGGTGTCGGCGTCGGCCCTCCCCTGGTTCGAGGGCGTGAGCCAGGTACCGGCCGAACTGGACCGCGCCGGCATGGACCGGATCCGCGCGGATTTCGTCGCGGCGACGCACCGCGCCGCCCGCGCCGGCTTCGACCTGCTGGAACTGCACGCTGCGCACGGCTATCTGCTGGCAAGCTTCCTGTCGCCGCTCACCAACCACCGGACGGACGACTATGGCGGGCCGGTGGGGAACCGGATGCGCTTCCCGCTGGAGGTGTTCGCAGCGATGCGCGCCGCCTGGCCGGCCGACCGGCCGATGAGCGTGCGGCTGTCGGCCTCGGACTGGGCGGAGGGCGGCCTGTCGCAGGACGATCTCTTCGCCATCGCGCGCGGCTTTGCGGATGCCGGCTGCGACCTGATCGATGTCTCGACCGGGCAGACGGTGCCGCACCAGGCCCCGGTCTATGGCCGGATGTACCAGGTGCCCTTTGCCGAGGCGGTGAAGAACGAGCTGGGTCTGAAGACGATGTGCGTGGGCGCCATCACCGAGCCGGGGCAGGTGAACACCATCATCGCCTGCCGGCGCGCCGACCTGGTGGCGATCGGCCGCCCGCACCTGACCGACGCGCAGTGGAGCCTCAGGGCGGCGGCCTGGTATGGCGTGAAGGCGGTGCGGCCGCCGCTTCCCTACCTCTCGGGTGCAGCGCAGCTGCTGCGCGAGAGCGAGAAGGCGCGCGAGAAGCAGATGGAGCTGCAGCGCAAGGCGAAACCGAAGCGCCACCATGTGGCGTCCGCTGCCCTGCAGGATGCAGCCGAATGACGGCGCAGACGCTCCAGCCCCCCGGCTGGCCGCGGCCGAAGGGCTATGCGAACGGCATGGCCGCCTCGGGCCGGCTGGTGGTGACCGCCGGCGTCGTCGGCTGGGACGCCGAGGGCCGCTTTCCCGAGGGGCTGACCGCCCAGTGCGACCAGGCCTTCGCCAACATCGTCGCGATCCTGGCGGAAGCCGGGGCGAGCCCGGCGCACGTGGTGCGGCTGACCTGGTATGTCACGAGCCGCGCGGCCTATCTCGCCGAGGCGGCGGCCATCGGCGCTGCCTACCGGGCGCGGTTCGGCAGGCATTTCCCGGCGATGGCGGTGATCGAGGTCTCGGGACTGATGGAGGAAGCCGCCCTCGTCGAGATCGAGGCGACAGCGATCGTTCCGTGACGCGGCCGCCCGCCTCGGGCTAGAGAGCGGCATGGACTATGCGGACTATCTCGGGCTCGACCAGCTGCTGTCGGCGCAGCGGCCGCTGTCGGACGCGCCCGACGAGCCGATCTTCATCGTGACGCACCAGGTCTCGGAGCTTTGGATGAAGCTGCTCCTGAAGGAGCTCAGCGAGGCGCGGGCGGCGGTCGCGGCGGACAATCTGGGTTTCGCCTTCCGGGGCCTGGCGCGGGCAAGCCGGATCCTGGAGCAGATGGGCCGGATATGGGACGTGCTCTCGACGATGACGCCCGCCGACTATCTGGCCTTCCGCGACAAGCTGGGCAGCAGCTCGGGATTCCAGTCGCTGCAGTATCGGCTGATCGAGTTCCTGCTGGGCGCGCGGGACCGGCGCTATCTGGCCGCGCACCGGCACCGCCCCGACGCCCTGGCCGCGCTGGAAGCGGCGCTTGCCCGGCGCAGCCTGCATGGCGAGACGCTGGCGCTGCTGGCGCGGCGCGGGTTCGCCGTGCCGGCCGAGGCGGCCGATGCAGCGCTGGACCGACATCCCGAAGCCGTGCCGGCAGTGGAAGCGGCCTGGGCCCGCGTCTATGCCGACACCGCGACGCACTGGGACCTCTATGATCTCGCCGAGAAGCTGGTCGACATCGAGCACAAGGTGCAGCTGTGGCGCTTTGCGCATCTGAAGACGGTGGAGCGGATCATCGGCCACCGCCCGGGCACCGGGGGGACGACGGGGGTCGCCTATCTGGCCGACGCGGTCGGCCGGAGCTTCTTTCCGGAACTGCTCGCCGTTCGCACCGCGCTATAGCTTCAGCTCGAACTCGAAGCGGTAGTTGGGGGCGCGCGCGCCGACATCGGCGAATGTCCTCAGGATGGTCGTGTTGGCGCCCAGGCGCCGCTTCACCACCTGCCCCGAGGCGAAGCGGAACCGCCCGGTGCCGCCGGTGATGGCGCGGATATTCTCCTCGGTGTCGGCATCGTTGGTATCGTCCATGCCGTTCGAGATCAGCATCTCGGGCGAGAGGTTCCCCGCATCGAAGCGGCCGAAGACATAGTTCTGGTCGGTGAGCAGGTGCGGTTCCGTCCGCCGCTGCTCGACGATGGTGCCGCGCGTGTCGCGGTTGGGCTCGCTCTGGCCGTTGATCAGCACCCAGCCCCGGCTGAGCCAGTGGCCGGCCGGCGGCGAGCTGGTGAAATCCCAGTTCACCTGGTTGTGGACCGACTTCGGCCCGCCGGGGCGGCCCTCGGTCGGCACGGTGGGGTCGGGAATGGTGCCGCCAGGATAGAGCGCGCCTTCCACCTGGAAGGTGTCGCCGCGCAGGTCGATGTTGAAGTAATCCTTGCTGTCCTTCGGCCCGATGCGGCCCGACGGGTCGATGGTGTCCGAGTTGCCGATGACCGCGACATCGATCGTGAATCGGACGATGCCGCGCGAATCCGGTCTCAGGCGAAGCCAGTCGGCAACCGGTGGCTGGGCCGCGGTGGCCGAAGGGGCGCGGGCCGCACCGCCGCTGGCGGCGAGAAGGCCGGCGCCGGCCGAGGCGGCCATCAGGGTACGACGATCGAAGTCCATGGGCGCGGCTCCTAGATGGTCAGCGTGAAGGTGAAGCGGTAGTTGGGGGCAAAGACGTCGCGGAACTTCGAGAAGGTCCGAAGCGTCGTGGTGTTGCGGCCGATGCGCTGCTGGCGGACGGTGCCGCGCGCGAAGCGGAACGGGCCGGTGCCGCCCTTGACGGCGCGCACGACGAACTCGTCATCGGGGTCGTTGCCATTCTCGACGCCGGCCGCGACAAGCATCGGCGGGCTGAGGTTGCCCGGGCCGAGCACGCCCAGAATGAAATTGTGGGTCGAAAGGAGGTGGGGCTCCGTCCGCATCGTCTCCACGACCGTGCCGCGCGTGTCGCGCCCCGGCTCGCGCTCGCCGTTGATCAGCACCCAGCCCCGGTTGAAATGGTGGCCGATCGGCGGGGCGCCCCGGAAATCCCAGACGACCTCGTTGTTGAGGCGGGGCGGCACATTGGGCATGGGCGAAATCACGGTGGGCCGGGTGGGCAGCGGAATGGTGCCGCCCGGATAGAGCAGGCCCTCGACGAAATAGGTGTCGCCCCGCACGTCGATGCCGAAATAGTTCTGCGAGCCACGCGGGCCGATGCGCCCGCTGTCGTCGGCGGCATCGGTGTGGCCGAGAACGGCGAGATCCACCACCAGCGTCACTGTCCCGTCGGGGTTGCGGCCGATGGGAACGGGGAGGTTGTCCAGTCGATCGGTCGTCATCCATGGCCTCCGTGCGGATGCCCGCCCGGCGGCGGCATCGCGCCGGGCCGGAACAGGATCGGGATGGGTCGTTCGGGCAGGATCACGCCGGCCTGCGCGGCCCAGGCATCCCATCGGGCGGCCATGGCGCCAGCGCGCGCCGGCTCGGCTGCTGCGCGGTCGTCGGTCTCGCCCGGGTCGCGGACGATGTCATAGAGCTGCCAGCGCCCCTCGCCGGTATCGACGAGCTTCCAGTCGCCCTGCCGAAGGGCCCGGGCGCCGAACAGCTCGTGCGGCAGCACATCCTGGTCCGACCGGATGGCGGCAACCCGCCCCGACAGCAGCGGCGCCCAGCTCCGGCCGCTGACCGTCTGCACCTCGCGGCCAGCGAATCGGCCCTCGGGCAGCGGCACGCCGGCAAGGTCGAGAAGGGTCGGCAGCACGTCGCGCACGTCGAGCGCGGCGCTCGTGCTGCCGGCGCGAACGCCCGGCGCCGACAGCAGCGCGGGCACGCGGCTTCCGCCCTCGGTCGGGAATGCCTTCCACAGGCGGAGCAGGCCGTTGCCGGCCTGTGCCCAGGCGGGGCCGTAGGCGGCAAAGGAGGTGGCGCTGCCGAGATTGTCGATGCGGTTGTCGGCATCCGCCACCGCCCGGCCGTAGCGGCTCGGCTGGCCGCCGCCCTGCGCCGGGCCGCGGGCGAAGCGGGCGGCCGCCATCTCGAGGTCCATGGCCTCGGCGCCATTGTCCGACATGAAGAAGATGATGGCATCCTCCGCGCGGCCCGACCGGTCGAGCTCGGCCAGAACGCGGCCGACCTCGGCATCGAGGATGGCCACCATCGCGGCATGGACTTCCATGCGGCGCGCGGCGTCTGCCCGGCGGGCGGGCGCCAGGCCGTTCCAGTCGAGGCCGGGCGGCAGTTCCATCGGCGCGGCAGCGGCCGGGGCGGGCACCAGGCCGAGGTCGCGCTGACGGGCGATGCGGGCCCGGCGCAGCACATCCCAGCCGGCATCGTAGCGACTGCGAAAGCGCGCGATCGCCGCCTCCGGGGCCATCAGCGGCCAGTGCGGCGCAGTGAAGGCCAGCATTGCGAACATGTCCGCGCCGGCAGGCGCTGCACGAATCCCCCGGATCAGCCGGGTCGCAAACGCCGTCGACGAATAGAAGTCCCCGGGCAGGGCCTCGACGGCGCGGCCATTCTCCCGGTAGGTCGCGCCTTTGCCGGCATCGGTTCCGAAGTGATTGTGGGCGGCCTCGATCAGGGCGAAGCTGTCGGTGAAGCCGCGTCGCGCGGGATCCTCCTCGGGGGCGGCGCCGAGGTGCCACTTGCCCGACAGGATGGTGTGCCAGCCGGCCGCCTGCAGAAGCTCGGCGACCGTCGCCGTGTCCGGCCGCAGGGTGCCCCGGTAGGCCGGGCTTCCCCGCTGGGCCGGCGTGACGAGTTCGGCCATCGTCCCGAGGCCGGCGCGATGCGCGTCGGTCCCGGTCAGCAGCATCGCCCGGCTCGGCGAGCAGGTGGGTGCCGTGGTGAAGCGATCCAGCCTCAGGCCGCGCCGCGCCAGCGCGTCCAGACCGGGGGTCGGTATCTCGCCCCCGAACGCCCCGATGTCCGAGAAGGCGAGATCGTCGCCGACGATGAGCAGGATCGTCCGCGGTCGGCGCCGGGCAGCGGCCGGCGCGCCGGCGAGCGTGGCAGCCGCCGCGCCGGCGAGCAGGGTCCTGCGGTCGATCACCCGCCCGCCCTCAGAAGCGGACGCGGGCCTGTAGCGTGAAGTTGCGTCGGGGGTCGGGCATGTGGACGCGGTCGTTCAGGCCGACACCGACCGGGAAGGTCTGGAAGATGATTCCCGAGGTGCGGACATCGAACAGGTTGCGGACCAGAAGTGCCACTTCCCAGTTGCGGTTGGCCCCCGCGAGGCCCGCGCGAATGTCCGTCTTGGAAAAGCCCTTCTGCACTTCGAGCGGGTGGAGGATGTCCTGGTAGTTGATGTCGGACCGGAAACTTGTCGTCCAGCTTCCGATCAGGCGAAGCCGGTCGGACAGGGGGGCGTCGATGTCGGCATAGACGTTGCCGGTCCACTCGGGCGCGTTCTGAAGCCGGTCGCCGGTCCGGTCCTCGACGCAGGCGGGGATGGTGTGGCGCGGGAAGGCGCAGGGGCCATTGGGATAATCGGTATATTTTGCTTCGAGATAGGCAACGCTGGCGCCCAGCCGGAGCCAGTCCGCCGGGCGGAAACCGCTTTCCACTTCCACGCCCTGCGTGCGCGCGCCAGCCGCGTTGCTGGTCACGAACACCGCGTTGGTGACATCGAGCGACGATTTCTGAAGGTCGGTATAGTCGGTCCGGTAAAGGGCGACGTTCACGAAGCCGCCGATCGACGGAACCGAGAATTTCCCGCCCAGTTCCCAGGCCTTCGCCTTCTCCGGGTCGAGCAGGAAGTCCTTCAGGAAGGTCGCCGTCTCGGCGAAGGCGCCACCCTTCGACCCTTCGGCGTAGCGGACGTAGAGATTGACCGTCGGTGTCGGCTGCCAGGCGAGGCTCGCGGTGGGCGACCAGTCATCCTCGCTCAGGCGGCCGCTCAGGGGCACACGCGGCACCACCGTCGAGATGGCGCCGGCTGGCGGCAGGAAGGTGCGGTTGTCGCCATCGGTGCCGCCCTTCTTGCGGATGTTCGTCCACCGAAGGCCGGCGGACAGCTTGAGCTGATCGGTGATCGCGAAGTTGAACTGCCCGAACAGGGCCAGCACATCCACATCCTGGCGGAAATCGCGCGAATTGAGCTGGTTCGGCACCGGGGGCGGCGGCAGATTCACGAAGGTGAGCCGACGGATGTCGGACTTGGAACTCTCCCAGTAGCCGCCGAAGATATAGTCGAACCGGTCACCGGCGGGCGAGGTCAGCCGAAGCTCCTGCGACCACTGACGGAAGTTCTCCTCATTGTCGACGACAAGGCGCGCCGGCCTTCGCGCCTGGATGTTGAAGGCCTGCTCATAGTCGTAGCGCGAATAGCCGGTGACCGAGGTCAGGGTGTGGCGGCCGATGTCGATGTCGAGCTGGGCGGTCACGCTATCGGCGCTCGACAGATCGCGCAGCGGCGAGAAGGCATCGTCGTGATCGACGGTATAGTCGGGCCGGGTGCCCCCGGGCACGAACTCGAAGGCCGCACCGCGGATTTCGGACCGGCCGTATTCGGCCTTCACGAACAGCCGGACTCCTTCGGTCGGCTCCCACAGCAGCGAGCCGCGGGCGAGATAGTCGTCGCGGTTGGGTTCGGTGCGGTCCAGGGTCACATTGTCGATCCAGCCCGTGGTCGATGCGTAGCGGGCCGCGAACCGGACGGCGAGCTTGTCGGTCACCGGACCCGAGCCGGCCATCTGCAGCGCCGTCGAGCCGCGAACGAACTCATGCTCCACCCCGGCGCTGACCTCGACATCGCGCGTCGGCCGGCGGGTGACGACGTTGATGGCACCGGCCGAGGTGTTGCGGCCGAACAGGGCGCCCTGGGGCCCCCGCAGGACCTCGATCCGCTCGACATCGAAGAAGGGCTGCATGAACTGGCGGTTCCGGCCGCCGTAGATGCCATCGACGAACAGCGCGACAGACTGCTCGAAGCTGAGGGTGTTGCCAGACGTGCCGATGCCGCGAATGAAGATGGCGCCGCTTGCGGGGGTGTCGGTGATGGAGAGATTGGGAACCCGCGCCTGCAGGTCGATGAACTGGTTGACGCTCTGGGCTTCCAGCATGTCGCCCGTCGTCACGTTGATCGAGATGGGCACGTCCTGCAGCCGCTCCTCGCGCTTCTGCGCGGTGACGATGATGTCGTCGCCACTCACGGCCGCTGCGGCCGCGGACTGGGCGGTGGCCGGCAGCGCCTGCGCAAGGGCAATGAGCGGCAGCGACGTCCCCATGAGCGCGCGTAGCCACACCCGATTCGATTCCGACCCCATCCCTTCTACTCCCGCTTATGACATGATTGTTGCGGCGACCGTGCGTGGATGGCCCGAAGGTCGCTAGGCACCTCTGTGGTCGGCGCCCATGAAATTTCGTTGGGTGCAGCCCGGCTGCGACAAAGCCCGAAGTTTTGACCCGGCCCTGGCTTGCTATGAAGCGCCGGAGCCAGGGCGCGCTAGGCTAGGGGGATGCGTGCAGGTGCAGGAGCCGGGTCATGATCGTCGTCACGGGGCCGAACGGCAATGTCGGGACCGAGCTGGTCCGCATGCTGGCCAGCCGGCCCGACCTCGATGTCCGGATCGCGGCGCGAACGCCGGCGAAGATCGAGGCCCGCTACGGCGCGTCGGTGCCCGTCGTCCCCTTCCGCTTCGACGACCGGTCGACCTGGGATGCCACGCTGGCCGGGATCGACACCCTGTTCCTGCTGTTCCCGCTGCCCCACCCCCGGACCGCGCGGAGCTGGATGGTCCCCTTCGTCGAGGCCGCGCGCGACGCCGGCGCCCGGCACATCGTCTATCTGTCGGTTCCGACGGCGGGCGAGACGAAGTTCGTGCCCCATTACACGGTCGAGCGTGCGATCGAGGCCTCGGGCGTTCCCCATACCTTCCTGCGCGCCGCCTTCTTCGCCCAGAACCTCTGCCGGGACATCACCACCCACGCGGTCGACATCGCCACGTCGGACGAGATCATCGTGCCGGCCGGCAAGGGCGTGACCGCCTTCGTCGATGCCCGCGACGTCGCCGAGGTGGCCGTGAAGGTGCTCACCGACCCCGGCCCGCACGCCGGCCAGGCCTATGCGCTGACCGGGCCGGAAGCGCTCGACTACCACCAGGTCGCCGCCATCTTCACCGAGGTGCTCGGCCGGCCGATCGCCTATCGGGAACCGTCCTTCTGGCGCTTCTGGCGAACCGTCGGCCCGCGCGTCACCTGGGACACGCTGCTGTTCATGACGGGTGTCTACTGGCTGACCCGGCGCAACGCGAACCGGGACGTGACCGACACGCTCGGCCGGCTGCTGGGCCGCGAGCCGCGGACCATGCGCGACTTCGTGGCCGACCACCGCGACCGCTTCACCGGCGAGGCGGCGCGACAGTGGGTGAAGGTTGCGACACCGGGCCTCATCAAGGCCTGACGAGGAGGGAACAGCCCGCATGCAGACCGCCGTGACACGCTACCATCCGCTGCTGGTCGCGCTTCACTGGATCGTCGCCCTGATGGTGGCGGCCAGCCTCGTCGGCGGGCTCGCGCTGCTGTCGGTCACGCCCAATGACGATCCGATGAAGCCGGTCTACCTGCGCAGCCACATGATCGGCGGGCTGGCGCTGGCAGCCCTGCTGATCGCGCGGCTGGTGACCCGGCTGGCAACCGCGAGGCCGCCGGCGGCCTCGGCCGGCGTGCAGGCACGGATCGCAGCCGCCGTGCACTGGGGCTTCTACCTGCTGCTTTTCGCCATGCTGTCGACCGGGCTAGGCATGGCCGCCCTGGCCGGGCTGTGGCCGCTGCTGGCGGGGGGCGAGGTCGACCTGCCGCGCAGCTTCGCCGAGCTTCCGCCGCACGCCGGCCACCGGCTGTTCGCGCGACTGCTGCTGGGGCTGATCATCCTGCACGTCGGGGCGGCCATCTGGCACGCGATCCGGGGCCAGCCGATCTGGCACCGCATGTGGTTCGGCCCCCGCCGGGTCTGACCCGGCAGGTTGGAGGAACCGGGTCTGACCCGGCAGGCTGGAGGAACCGGGTCTGACCCGGCAGGCTGGAGGAACCGGGTCTGACCCGGCGCTGCGGAAGGATCAGAAGAAGACGTCGTCGCGGTTGTAGACGAAATAGGCGACCATCGTCTTCGTGCGGCGGATTCCGGGAATGGCGGCCAGCTTCTCGTTGATGAGCTCGCCCACATCCTCGCGCGTGTCGATCACGAGCTTGACCAGAAGATCCCACGTGCCCGACACCGACGAGACTTCCTTCACGCACGGGACCTCGCGCAGGATGCGCCGGCCGACTTCGTAGGTCTGGCCGAGGTCGACCCGCACGAACACGAAGAAGGTCTGCTGGTGGGCGGGCGGGGTTCGCTGCTCGGCGGATCGGCTGGCCATGCCGGCCTTCTAGGCGGTGGCGACGACAGGGGAAAGAGGCACCGTCTTGCCGGGGTTCAGGATGTTGAGCGGATCGAGCGCCTGCTTGATGGCAGCCATGGCGGCCAGTGCGCCGGCCCCATGTTCGGTTGCCATCAGGTCGAGCTTGTGCAGGCCGACCCCATGTTCGCCGGTGGCGGTGCCGCCCAGCCGGATGGCGCGCTCCGCGATCGATTTCGCCAGCCGCTCGGCGGTCGCGCGTTCGGCGGCGCTGGCCGGATCGAACAGCAGCAGCATGTGGAAATTGCCGTCACCGACATGGCCGACGAGCGGCGCCAGGAGGCCGGCGGCCTCCACCTCCGCGCGGCTTTCCGAAATGGCCTGCGCCAGCCGCGAGATCGGCACGCAGGCGTCGGTTGCGAAGGCTTCCGCGCCGGGGCGCAGCGCCCTGGCGGCGAACCAGGCGTTGTGGCGGGCTGTCCACAGCCGGTTGCGATCCTCGGTCAGGGTCGCGAAGCGCAGGGCGCCGCCGCCGAAGCCGGCGACGATGGCGCGCATCTGTTCGACCTGGTCGGCAACGGCGACCTCGCTGCCGTGGAACTCGAGGAACAGGGTGGGCTTCGGCTCGAACCCCTCCAGCTTCGACCAGGCGATGCAGGCCTGCATCTGGAGCGAATCCAGAAGCTCGATCCGGGCCAGCGGCACGCCGAGCTGCATGGCGAGCATCACGGCCTCGACCGCGCCTTCGAGCGTCTCGAAGGTGACGACGGCGCTCGCCACCTGTTCGGGGATGCCGAAGACCCGCAGCGACAGTCCGGTGATGATGCCAAGCGTGCCTTCCGAGCCCAGGAACAGGCGGGTGAGGTCGTAGCCGGCGGACGATTTGCGCGCGCGCGTGCCGGTTTCGATCACGTCGCCCGCGGCGGTCACCACCGTCAGGCCCAGCGTCACCTCGCGCATGGTGCCGTAGCGCACGGCGTTGGTGCCGCTGGCCCGGGTGGCCGCCATCCCGCCGAGCGTGGCGTTCGCGCCCGGGTCGAGCGGGAAGAACAGGCCATGGGGTTTCAGCTCGTGGTTGAGCGCCTCGCGGGTGACTCCGGCCTCGACCGCCACGTCGAGGTCGCCGGCGTTGACCGCGAGCACGCGGTCGAGCCCGGTCAAATCGAGGGAGAGGCCGCCGTGAAGCGCCGACAGCTGGCCTTCGAGGCTGGTACCCGCGCCATGGGCGATGACGGGAAAGCGGTGCCCGGCGCAGATGCGCACGGCGTCGGCGACATCGGCCGTCGAGCGGGCGAACAGCACCGCGTCGGGTGGCATCGGCTCGGCAAAGCCCTCGGTCGCGCCATGCTGGGCGCGGATGGCCTCGCCGGTCTGGAGCGCCTCGCCGAAGCGCGCCTTCAGCGAGTCGATGGCGCCGGCGGCCATCGGCGCCCGGGCGGCCGCGCCCCTCATGCCGGGGCCTGTTCAGCCTTCAGCTCGCCATAGCGGCGCGGGTCGAGCTTTTTCAGCACGCCGTCGATGCCCGGCTTGTTGAAGCCCTTGTAGCCCTCGTTTCGCTCGATGTTCTCGAGGTGGGTGACGATGGCGCCTTCCAGCCGGATGCGCTCGGCCTCTTGCGCAGGCAGGTGCCCGGCCGCCTCAAGCGCATCGACGCGCGCCGGATCGACCGGCGCCCAGTCGCCGTGCGTCAGCTCCTGGTAGAGGTGCGGCATGTCGGAGAAGGGCGGCATGGTGCGGATGCCAAGCTCGGCCATCTGCGCGCGGAACCGCTTCTGGTCGTAGAAGCAGGCGATGTGGTTGAGGCCCTGTTCGAGGATGCTTTCGCCATGCAGCGCGCACAGGATTCCGGCTCGGCGATGCCGGTCGAGCGGCGGCAGCTCCTCGTGCGCGAAATCGAGGTCGAGTTCGTGCGGGGCCAGATCGACATCGGCGAAGATGGTGGAGCCGATCGCCGGCTGTTCCAGCACCTGGCTTCCCCAGCCCGCCATGTCGCCGGCGTAGAGCATCTCGCGCAGCTCGTAGCCCAGCTTCTCGAGGATGCGGATCGTGTGCCGGTAGTGGGCGCGGCTGCTGTCGTAGGTGTGGTGGTCGATGTTGGCCCAGCCGATCCCGAGCGCGTCCTGCCGGGCCTTCTGCACGCGGCCGGGATGGCAGCGACCCATCCAGTAGTCGCGCTCGGCCATCAGCCACAGGGCGCAGGCGCGATGCGGGGCACCCAGTTCGGCAATGGCGGCATCGACCAGCGCCTCGGTATGGGCAAGGCCGGCCTCGACCGTGTCGAACTGGCGGCGGCGCGCGCGGAACCGCTGCAGGGTGATCCGCGCCGCGCGGTTCTCGGCGGGATCATCCGGGCCGGGCTCGAACCCGGCCGAGCCGTTGCGCTCGATCACGCCGACACCGACTCCCTCGCCCGGCCAGGCAAGGGCGCGCCGAAGCGGCGCGAGCAGGCCGCCCTCGACCGGCACCGAAAGACCATTGGCGGCAAGGAACGACTCCACGGACTCGACCCGGAACCAGAAGATGTCGCGCCCCGTCCGGCGATGCGGCGGGAACAGGCCGGTCGGGTTGCGCCAGACGCCCGCCTCGGCTTCGGCCCACCCCGCCGCCTCGAGGTCGGCACGGGCCTCATCGCCAGCGAACTCGACATGATCGAGAAGGTCGCGCAGGCGGATGGCGGTCCGCTCCAGAAGGGTTTCGCGGAAGGCCGCGGCCGTGCGGTTGCGCATCAGGCCTGCATCGAGCCGGCGACGAAGCGTGGCCTCGGCCGCCGGCTGCACCGACCATTCCCGGTCGCGATAGGCAAGGTGTCGGGCGGTTGCCATGGCGTCTCTCCTTTCCTGCCTCCTTACCCCTTGCCGGGTCGGCGTGCACATGCGGCACGCGGCACCCGCCATCCCTTTTTTGCATGTGGGTCGCGCGCGAGCGAGCCTCGGGCTAGCCTTGGCGGCATGGAGTCGAGGCTGCTTGTCTGGGCCGATGGCCTTGCACCCGCGCGCCTGGCCGGCGGCACGCTGGGCGATCCGCCATGCCGGCTGACGCTGGCCGAAGGCTATGGCCTGGCCGACCGGGCCGCACCCGCGCTCGGCACCCCGGCGGGGTGGAAAGTGGGCGCCACGAGCGCCGGCGCCATGGCGTTCCTGGGGATCGAGGCGCCGATCCGCGGGCGCCTGTTCGCCGAACGCATCTGGCGCGATGGCGACCGGGCCGACCTTTCGGGCGACCGGCCGGCCGAGGCCGAGCCCGAGATCGCGATCCGGCTCGACGAGGGGCTGGCCCCGGCTGTCGATCCGCGAACGGTCGCGTGGCAGGCCTTCGCCGCCGCCGAGATCGTCCGCCCCTCCCACCCGCGGCCGTTCGACCTGGGCGCCGGCTTCATCGTGGCCGACAATGCCGCAGGGCTGGGCGCGCTGATCGGCCCGGCGATCCCGTGCGAGGCCCTGGACGATCCGGCGGGACTTGCCCTGACCCTCACGACCAGCGGCGGCGCGCGCACCCGGGGCACGGCCGATGCCGTGCTTGGCAACCCCCTCGACGCGCTGGCATGGCTCGCGCGGACGGTGGGCGGGCTGCCGGCCGGCACGCTCGTGCTCACCGGCGCGATGGCGCGGAGCATTCCGCTTGCCCCCGGCGACAGGCTCGGGCTGGATGCCGGCGCGTGGGGCACGGCCGGGCTGGACTGCTAGCTTTTAGTTATGCCGTCCGGCGGTCTTTCGAATGGCAGGCGGTGCCGCCGGCCTGCCACAGCTTGGGAGACGGGCCAGTGCCCCGGTGCCTCAAGGACGTGCCATGCTGATCGACCGGATCGAAGCCCGCTGGATCGACACCTTCGAGAAGGCCTTCCGCCTGTGCGAGGTGGCGCCCGGCGATGAGGTCGCCATCCTGTCGGAGACCCAGAGCCGCGCCATCAACATCCATCTTGCGGAACTGGCCCTGATCCGGCTGGGCGCGCGCCCCTTCCACGTGGTGATGCCGACGCCGCCGCAGTCGGCCCCCGTGCCTGTCCGCTCGACCGGCTCGTCCAACGCCCTCCAGCATGTGGGGGCTGCCGTCGCCGCGCTGAAGGCGGCCCGGCTGGTGGCCGACCTCACGGTCGAGGGGCTGATGCACAGCGACGAGACGCCGGAGATCCTGGGGGCCGGAAGCCGGATCCTCTACATCTCCAACGAGCATCCCGAGGCGCTGGAGCGGATGGCGCCGGATCCGACGCTGATTCCGCGCGTGCTGAAGGGCCGGGCGATGATGCAGGCCGCGACCCGCATGCATGTGGCGAGCGCGGCCGGGACCGACCTTGCCATCGGGCTGGCGGGGGCCCGCATCGGCGGCAACCTCGGGGCGGCGATCCAGCCCGGATCGCTCGCCACCTGGCCGGGTGGCATCTGTTCCTGCTTCCCGGCGCGCGGCACGGTATCGGGCGTGCTGGTGCTGGATGCCGGCGACATCAACATCACCTTCAAGCGCTACCTCGAAACGGCGATCCGGCTGGTGATCGAGAAGGACTATGTCGTGGCCGTGGAGGGGCGTGGCACCGACGCCGAGCTGATGCGCGCCTATTTCGATGCCTGGGGCGATCCCGAGGCCTATGGAACCAGCCATGTCGGCTGGGGGATGAACCATGGCGCCCGCTGGGAATCGCTGATGCTCTATGACAAGGGCGACGTGAACGGCATCGAATCCCGGGCGTTCGCCGGCAACTTCCTGTTCTCGACCGGCGCCAATCCATTCGCCAACCGGCACACGCTTGGCCACTTCGACCTGCCGGTGCGCAACTGCACCATCACGCTCGACGGGACGCCCGTGGTGATCGAGGGCCGGCTTGTGCCCGAGCTGGCCTGAGCGGGCCGATGCAGCGGGTCGGTTCCATCGCGGTCGAGGTGGCCGGCGACGGCCCCACCCTCCTGTTCCTGCACGGGATCGGCGGGAACCACCGCAACTGGAGCGACCAGCTTGCCGCCTTTGCAGCGCGCTACCGGGCCGCCGCCTGGGACGCCCCGGGCTATGGCGAGAGCGAGCCGCCCGTCGCGCGGTTCGAGGATTTTGCCGATGCGGCCGCGCGGGTGATCGAGGCCCTGGGCGCGCCGGCGCATGTCGTGGGGCTGTCGATGGGCGGCCGGATCGCGCTCGATCTGGTGCGGCGCCATCGGCCGCTGCTGCGCAGCCTGACCCTGGCCGACACCAGCGCCGGTTCGCGCGAGACCGCTTCGCCCGAGAAGGTGGCGGCCTTCCTCGCGCGCCGGCTGAAGCCGCTGGTCGAGGAGGGCCGGACGCCCGCCGACATCGCCGAGGCCATCGTCGCGGAGATCGCGGGGCCGTCGATCCCGGACGAGGCGCGGGCCAGGCTTCTGGATAGCCACCGGCGGTTGCGCACCGATGGCTATGTGGCGGCGCTGCGCGCGGTGACCGCCTTTGCCGACTTTCCGCCCTTCGAGGCGATCGATCTGCCGGTGCTGGTGCTGACCGGATCGGCGGATCGGGTGGCACCGCCCGACCACAGCCGCGCCATGGCAAGGGCCATTCCGGGCGCGCGGCTGGCGGTGATCGAAGGCGCCGGCCACATCAGCAACATCGAGGCGCCCGACGCCTTCAACGCCGCGCTGGACGCCTTCCTTCGAGACGTCGCATGAGGGCCATCTGCCTTGGCCGCTATCCCGACGGCCCGCCGGACCCGGCGGATTTCGATCTTCGCGAGCTGCCGGACCCTGTGCCGGGCGCCGGCGAGGTGCTGGTTCGGGTGACGCATCTGTCGATGGATCCGCTGCCGCGCGTGCGCATGTCGGCAACGCCGTCCCTGGGGGCGCCCATGGCGCTTGGCGCACCGGTCGAGGGACGGGGCGTCGGGATCGTGATCGAGTCGCGCGCGGACGGCTTCCGGCCCGGCGACCCGGTGATCGGCGAACTCGGCTGGCAGACGCGCGCTGCCCTGCCGGCCGACCGGCTGGCGCGGATCGAGGGCGGCCAGCCGCACCAGCATCTGAACGCCCTGGGGCCGACGGGCCTTGCGGCCTGGTTCGCGATCGAGCGGCTCGACCCGCGCGGCGGCGAGACGCTGCTGGTGGCGCCTGCGGCCGGTGCCGTGGGCAGCCTCGCCTGCCAGATCGCGCGCGCCCGGGCGCCCGGCTTGCGGATCGTGGCCGGCGTCCTGGGCGCAGCGCAGGCCGCTTTCGCAGCTGCGCAGGGCCATGAGCCGATCGACTGTGCGGCGGCGGACTGGTCCGTGCCGGGCGGAGTCGACGCGGCGATCGATGGTGTCGGCGGCGCGTTCCACGAGCAGCTGCTCGTCCAGATCAAGCCGCACGCCCGGCTGCTGCTGCTGGGCTATGTCTCGGGCTACGGCGGCGGGCCGCCGCGCTATGGCAATGCGGGGGCGATCCTGATGAAGCGGGCCCGGATGGAGGGGTTCCTGCTGGCCGACCACATGGATCGGGCCGGGCAGGCACGCCGCGACATCGAGACGCTGCTGGCCGACGGGCGCCTGAGGCCTGTCGAGCGCATCCACCGGGGGCTGGCGGCCGCGCCCGCCGCCTTCGCAAGCCTGTTCGGCGCAGCGGTGCCGGGCAAGCAGATCGTCGAACTGGAGGAAGACTGATGGCCGAACCCCTGCCGAAGACCATGAAGGCAGCCCTGCTCACGGGCTATGGCGGGCCGGAGATGCTGCGGATCGGTGACGTGCCGCTGCCGTCCATGGCGCCGCACAACGAAGTGCTGATCGAGGTGAAGGCGGCCGGCCTGAACCCCTTCGATGCGAAGCTCAGGCGGGGCTGGCTGGCCGGCCTGTTCCCGCTCGAGCTGCCGCATGTGCTGGGCACGGATTTCTCGGGCGTGGTCGTGGACAGGGGGTTCGATGTCTCGGAGCTGGAGGTGGGGGACCGGGTCTGGGGCCTGCTCGATCCCGTCCGGCCCGGCACCTATGCCGGCTATGTCTCGGCCCCGGCGTGGCTGGTGCGGCGGATGCCCGAAAGCCTCGACTTCGCGGCCGCCGCCGCCGTTCCGATGGGCGCCTGCACCGCCTGGTACGGTCTTGTGAACCTGGCCGGGATCGGGCCCGGCAGCCGGGTGCTGGTGCAGGCGGCGGCCGGCGGTGTCGGCGCCTTCGCGGTGCAGATCGCGAAAGCCCATGGCGCCTGGGTGGCGGCCACCTGCTCGACCAGAAGCCTCGACTTCGTGGCCTCGCTCGGCGCCGATCAGCTGATCGACTATACGGCAGGGCCTGTTGCCGATCAGGTCGGCGACCTCGACGTGGTGCTGAACTGCATCGGCGGCGAGACGGCACTTGAAAGCTATGCGCTGCTGAAGCGCGGCGGCCAGCTTCTGATCGTGCTGCGCGGCGACAAGGTGGAGCTGGCAGCGCGCGCCGAGATGCAGGCCCGCCATGGCGTCACCACCCGCGAAGTCGTCTTTTCGGCCCAGCCCGACATCCTCGACCGCCTGCGGCCGCTGATCGACGAGGGGGGGATCCGGGTGCCGCTGGAAGCGACCTTCCCGCTCGCCGACGTGGCCAGGGCGCATGCCCTGCTCGACACCGGGTCGCGGCAGGGAAAACTGGTGCTCACCATGGGAGACGGATGATGCTGACGACGATCGTGACCTTCAGGCTGGCCGAGGGCGAAAGCCACGAGGCAGCGCTCGAGGAGATCCGCAAGACCGTCCCGCTCTACCAGCGGGCCGGCCCGGCGCTGGTTCGCAAGGCCATCCACCTGGATGCCGCCAATGGCATCGGCCGGTCCGTCTATCTGTGGCAGGACCGGGCTTCGGCCGAGCGATTCTTCGAGATGGCCAGGGCCAACATCAAGGCCAGGACCGGCCATGAGCCGACGGTCGAGTATCTCGACTGCCATGTGCTGGTGGACAATGCGAGCGGCGAGGTCAGCTATTTCTGACGATCGGGCTGGACAGCGCGCCGAGCCCCTCGATCCAGCATCGGACCCGGTCGCCGGCGGCAAGCCAGCGTGGCGGATCGAACCCGGCGCCCGAGCCGCCGGGCGAGCCCGAGAGGATGAGGTCGCCGGGCCCCAGCGGCAGGTGCCGGGCGATGCGGCGGACGAGGTCGACGGGCCCGTGGTGCATGTCGGAGGTGCGCGCGTCCTGGCGCGGCTCGCCGTTGACGTCGCAGCCGATGGCGAGATCGGCGGCGCGGGCGACGGGCATCGACTCGACGGTGGTCAGCCACGGGCCGATCGGCGCCATGGCCGGCCCGCCCTTGGCGATGGCGAGCGTTTCCGGTCGGGCCAGGTCGCGAAGGGTGAGGTCGTTGGCGACGACGAAACCGGCAATGGCCGCCTCGGCCTCGGTGGCGCTGACGGCCGCGCCCGAGAGCGGGCGGCCGATCACGATCCCCAGTTCGGCCTCATAGTCCAGCGCCGGCGACATCGGGCTGAGCGGCACCGGATCGAAGGGCCCGGCAAGGCTGCGCGGGTTCTTGAGGAAAAGGGGCGGTTCCTGTGGAAGGGCGCGCCCCTGTTCGGCGGCGTGCGCGCGATAGTTGAGGCCGACCCCGACGATGAGGCGGGGGACGATCGGCGGGCCGAGGCGCGCGCCCGCCAGCGGCAGCGGAGCCACGCCGGGCGCTGGCCGAAGGCCGGCAAGGCGCCGTTGCGCGATGAGGTCGGCAAGCGGCGAGGCAACGCCCGTCGGCCACAGGCGCCCGGCATCCGGCTCCACGAGCGCAAGGCCCGTTGCCGCGCCATCCTCCAGCCATGCTATGCGCATGCCAGCCCCCCTGCCCGTCGGAGGCCCTGATGCTCGAATCCCGCCGCCTGCGCCATTTCCTTGCCGTGTTCGAGCTGGGCTCGATCGGCCAGGCGTCCGAGAAGCTGCTGCTCACCCAGCCGGCCCTGTCCAAGAGCATCCGGCAGCTCGAGGATGAGCTGGGCGTGCGCCTGTTCGACCGGACTCCGATGGGCGTGGTGCCGACGGTGTTCGGCAATGCGCTGGCGATGCACGCCAAGTCGATCGAGGCGCAGATCCGGAACGCCGAGGCGCAGATCTCCAGCCTGAAGGGCAAGGCGCAGGGCCATGTGACGATCGGGATCGGCCCCTCGGTCGCGCGCAACATCATGCCCTCGGCGACGCGGACGCTGCGCGCGCTGCAGCCGGGCATTGCCCTGACCGTGATCGAGGGGCTTGTCGATGACCTTCTGCCCCGCCTCCGGCGCGGCGAACTCGACCTGATGATCGGCGCCTGGCCGCGGATCGCCGACCCGATGTTCACGACCGAAGTCGTCCTCGTGGACCGGCTGGAGGTGGTCGCGCGGCGCGGCCATCCGCTGGCGGGCCGGCCGGTCCGGCGGCAGGAACTGCTGGATCACCCCTGGGCGCTGCCGCCGGCCACCCAGAAGTGGCGCCAGGCGCTCGACGAGCTGTTCATCGCCCGCGGCCTCGAGCCGCCCAAGCCGCATGTCGTTTCCAACTCGGCAGGCTATCTGCAGGCGCTGATCCGCGAATCCGACCATCTCTCCTTCCTGCCGCGGCAGCTGCTCGACCTCGGGCCGGAGGCCTGCTTCGTCGCCCTCGACGTCGACATGGACCGGCTGGAGCCGGAGATCTCCATGACGTTCCGCGAGCGCGCGCTGCTGAACGCGCCGATCTCGGAAGTGGTGCAGGTGCTGCGCGGGATCGGAACCGACTTCGAGGCCTGAGGCCACCTCAGGCCCCTTCCGACAGCGCGCGCGCGATCCCCAGCATCAGCACGTCACGCGTGAAGTCGCACGACCAGCCGACCCATGCATCGTTGAGGAAGCGTCCGGCCTCGTAGTCGCGCGTGACGCCATAGCCGCCGAGCGTCTCGACGGCGAGCTGGGCGTTGGCGATCGCCATGTCGACGGCGGTCGCCTTGGCCATCGGAGCCAGCACCATCGCCGCGCGCATCGGGTCGGTCTGGCAGGCGGCTGCCGCCTGCCAGACATGGAGACGCGCGGTCTCGACATTGGCGGCCATCTGCGCAAGCTTGAGCTGCACCGCCTGGTGCCGGGCAATGGGCTGGCCCATCGACCGGCGTTGCTGCGCATAGGCCATGGCATGGTCCGACGCCGCACGCGCGAGCCCGACGAAGCAGGCAGCAAGGCAGACCGGCATTTCCGGGACCCTCGCGAAGGTCATGGCAGCCCCGCCCTCGGCCCCGATCAGCGCCCCGGCGGGCAGGACGACATCGTCGAACAGCAGCTCGGCATGGGTCGACAGCGGCCAGCCGATCAGGTGGGTGCGCGCCCCGACCGAAAGCCCCGGCGTGCCGCGCGCCACATGGAAGATCGACAGACCCTCGAACACCGGCCTGTCGGGCGCGGTGCGGGCGATGATCATGTAGCTGTCGGCGGCACCGGCATTGGTGATGAAGGCGGACTTGCGGCCGTTGAGGCGCCAGCCGCCGCCCTCGGCCGGGCGCGCCGACAGCTTCGGTCCGTAGGCGGGATCAACCCCGGCCATCATCAGCTCGGACCCGGCGGTGTCGGGCTCGGACTGGGCGCCGGCCAGCAGCATGGCCGGCGCGGCGGCAAAGGCATCGAGGAAGCGGTCGGCATTGTCGCCGCCCGCGCGCATTGCCAGAAGCGGCATGCAGGCCGTGAGCGCGAAATAGTCGGCCGCGACCCCGACATCGGCGGCGCCCAGCTCCTCGAGCAGCAGCACCGCATCGAGGCAGCTGGCGCCCAGGCCGTTGCGCTCCGGCGGAAGGAACAGGCGGGTGAAGCCGAGCCCGGCGCCGGCCTCGAACAGCGGGCGGATCAGGCCCCACGGCTCGGCCGGGGGCTGGTGGCGGTGCCGGGCGACGAGCGGTGCGATCTCGCGCCCGGCAAAGGCGCGGGCGGTTCGGACGAGCTGCTGCTGCTCGTCGGTCAGGTCGAAGGCGATCGGCATGGCACGAGGGTGGCGCGCTGCCATGCGATGGCCAAGCGCACTTCGCCGGCGAAGCCCATAAGAATTGGTGAGGAGGGCGCCTCGGCTTTCTATTGGTGCCCCGGCTGGCAGCAGGGCTAGCCTTTGCCACAATGCCCGCAGCGTCACGCCCCAGCCGCCAGTCGGACCCGGCTCTGGCCGACGATTTCGTCACCCGGCACCTGCCGCCGCCGGAGACCTGGCCGCCGTTTCGCTTCGACCGCCCCGAGCTTTGCTATCCGGCACGGATGAACGCCGCCGTCGAGCTTCTCGACCGCGGCGTCGCCGACGGGGACGGCGGCCGGCTGGCGGTGGTGAACGACGCCGGCGCCTGGACCTGGGCGGAGCTGAAGACGCTGTCCGACCGCATCGCCCGCGTGCTGGTGGCGGATGGCGGGCTGGTGCCCGGCAATCGCGTGCTGCTGCGCGGGCCCAACGGCATGATGCTGCTCGCCTGCTGGTTTGCAGTGCTGAAGGCGGGCGGCATCGTCGTGGCGACGATGCCGATGCTGCGCGCGCGCGAACTGGAGCCGATCCTCGAGAAGGGGCGGATCAGTCACGCGCTGGTCGACAGCCGCTGCCTCGACGACTGGCGCGAAGCGGCCGACCGGAGCGACTGGCTGCGCTGGACGGCAACCTACGACGGCGACCTCGGCACCGGTGCGCTGGAGGCGCTGGCCGCGGCAGGGCCTGACGGGTTCGAGCCGCACATCGGCCGGGCCGACGCGCCCGCCCTCATCGCCTTCACCTCGGGGACGACCGGCGTGCCCAAGGGCTGTGTCCATGATCATCGCGCAATCCTGGCGCCGGCCGACAGTTTCGCTGCGCATGTGCTGCGGCCCGAAGCGGGGCTTCGCTGGGCCGGTTCGCCGCCGATCGCCTTCACCTACGGGCTGGGCGCGCAGCTGATCTTCCCGTTCCGCTTCCGGGGCACGTCGGTGACGCTGGAGGCGGGCAGCCCGCCGAAGCTGCTGGAGGCGATCGGGCGGCACGGGATCCAGATGCTGTTCACGGCGCCGACCGCCTACAAGGCGATGCTGCCGCTGCTCGACCAGCATGACATCGGCTCGCTTCGCACCTGCGTGTCGGCAGGGGAACATCTGCCGCCTGCGGTGCTGGAAGCCTGGAAGGCCGCCACCGGCCACACGCTGGTCAACGGGATCGGCGCGACCGAGATGATGCACATCTTCATCGCGGCCGCCGGCGCCCAGGTGGTGCCGGGCGCCACCGGCCGGGTCGTTCCCGGCTATGAGGCGACCGTGCTGGACGAGGCCGGGCAGCCGATGGCCGAGGGCACCGGCCGCCTGGCGGTGCGCGGGCCGACGGGCTGCCGCTACCTCGATGACCCCCGGCAGACGGACTATGTGCAGAACGGCTGGAACGTGACGGGAGACACCTACCGGCTCGATGGGCAGGGCTATTTCCACTATCTCGCGCGATCGGACGACATGATCGTGTCGTCGGGCTACAATATCGCGGCACCCGAGGTCGAAAATGCGCTGCTGGCGCACGAGGCGGTCGCCGAATGCGCCGTGATCGGCGTGCCCGATGCGGACCGCGGCGCGATCGTGAAGGCGTTCGTGGTGGCGGCGCCCGGTGCCAGCCCCGGCCCGGAGCTGGCCGCCGCGCTGCAGGCGCATGTGAAGGCGGTGCTGGCCCCCTACAAATATCCGCGCGCCGTCGCATTCGTCGATGCGCTGCCCAAGACGCTGACGGGCAAGCTGCAGCGATACCGGCTGAAGGACATGCCATGACAGGCTGGTCGAGCCCGGAGGAAGCCGTCCGCCAGGCCCTTTTCAGCTATGCGCGCGGGGTCGACCGGCTGGACGACGATCTGATCGCGGCCGCCTTCTGGCCGGATGCCCGGATCACGCTGGGCCGGATCTACTCGGGCGATGTCGCCGGATTCGTGCGCGTCGCGCTGGACTTCATGGGGATGTTCGCTGCCACCCGCCACGATATCGGCAATGTGGTGCTGGCACGCCAGGGCGAGTCGGCCATGGGCTACGAGGCCTGTGTCCGCACCTGGCACTGGCAGCGCGAGCGGGGGCAGGAGCTGCTGGTGCTGGGCCGCTACATCGGCCGGGCCGAGGCACGCGAGGGCAGCTGGCGGATCGCCGCCCATGACGAGCTGATGGACTGGGGGGTGGAGCGGCCGGTCGATGCCGGCTGGTTCGAAGGCAATGGCGAGCTGGAAAAGGGCCGGCGTGACCGGACGGACGGCTCCTACCGCTGGCTGTCCGAATAGGGGGGGAGCAGCGAGGCCTGATAGGGGCGGCGCGCCCGCCACAGCAGCAGGGCGGCCGGGAGGCCGGTGATCGCCGCCGTCAGGATCAGGGACGAGCCCAGCATCGCCTCGTCGCGGAACAGGAAGTCGGTGAACAGGGCCGGCACCGTGGGGCCGAGGCCGATTCCCAGCAGGTTGATCGACATGAGATAGAGCGCCGAGACCTGCCCGCGCATCTCGTTGGGGGTGACCGCGCCGATGGCCGAGGGCGCAGCGCCGCTGGCGAAGGCGCCGAAGAAGAAGACGGGCGCCAGCATCAGGAACGCGAGGTCGGCCGAGGGCATCAGCGGAAACAGGATCGAGAACAGCATGAAGCCGATGCAGGTCACGATCCCGGTGATGAGCGTCGCGTCCGTGCGCCCTTGCTTCTGCAGCCAGTCGTTGAAGAGGCCGCCCGACAGCACGCCGATCGCCCCGCACGCCGCCATCATCATGCCGATCCGAACGCCGGCCTCGCCCGGGCTGACGCCGAAGCGGCGGATGAGATATTCGGGCGTCCAGGCAAGGGTCGCGAAATTGGCCATCACGATGATGCCGAAGCCGATGAAGAAGGGCAGGAACAGCCCGCGCCGCGCCCAGACATAGCTGGCCGTCGCCTTCACCGACAGCGGCTGGTCGGGCGCTGCAAGCCCGCGCCGCGCCGGTTCGGGCAGCAGCAGGAAGAAGGGCGCGGCCACGAGGCTGGGCAGGGCGATCACCAGGAACACCGCCTGCCACGACCGGATTTCGCCGAACAGGGGAACGGTGACGGTGGGGCTGCCGCTGAGCGCGCCGACGACCGCGCCGCCGACCCCGAAGGCGATGCCGGCGCCCAGATAGATGCCCAGCGAATAGACGGAAAATGCCCGCCCCCGGCTTCCCGGCGGGAACAGGTCGGCGAGCATCGAGAAGGCGGACGGGCTGAGCGCGGCATCCGCCGTGCCGGCAAACGCCCGGGCGCCGAACAGCTGCCCGAAACTGCCCGACAGCGTCGCCAGGATGCCCGCCGTGCCGCTCGCCAGCGCGCCGCAGGCGATGATCACCTTGCGGGTCGCGCGATCGGCCAGCCGGCCGAGCGGCAGGCCCATGAACGTGAAAAAGAAGGCGAAGGCCAGACCTGCCAGCAGGCTGAACTGGGTGTCCGACAGGTTGAGGTCGGCCTTCACCGGGCCGACCAGGAGCGAGAGGATCTGCCGGTCGGCAAAGGAGAGGATATAGGCGATGAGCAGCACCATCACCGTGCCCCATGCCCGCCGTCGCGAGGGCCAGGGCCTGTCGGCCGAGACGGCGGCAGGCTGGGCGACGGCAGGCCCGTGCATCAGGCCGCCCGGCTCTGCTGGGCGCGGGCGCGGTCGAACAGGCGGGCGAAGGTCTCGATGCTGGTTTCGCGCACCACCTCGACGCTGCCATCGGTCAGGTGGACGAAATAGGTGGGCATGGACGTGACGCCCCGCGCCCGCCACGCCTCGGTCTCGGCGAAGGGCGCCTCGAGATCGGCATCGGAGTCGAGGTGGGCGCGCGCCGTCTGGCCGTCCAGCCCCTGCCGCTCGGCCAGTTCGACGAGGAAGTCCGTGTCGATGATCCGCGCCTCCTCGTAGAAGCCGCGGCCGAGACCCTCGATGAGCGAGGCGGCGACACCGGGCTTCCTGGCCTCGGCCCAGCGCACGAGGCGGTGCCCGTCGAGCGAGGCGGGCCCGCGCGTGATCCGCTCGAAGGCAAAGTCGATCCCGACGGGTCTGGCGACAGCGCGGATCCGGTCCCACATGGGCACGCGCAGCGTCTCGCCATATTTCTCTCGGAAGAAGGCGAGGAAGTCGTGTCCGCCGCGGTCGAAATGCGGATAGAGCATGAAGGGGTGCCAGCGGACATCGATGGCGAGCGCATCGGGCCGCTCCCGCTCGGCCGCAACTGCCAGGTCGAGGTGCCGCTTGCCGACATGGCACCAGGGGCACAGGAAATCATAGACGGCGTCGATCCGCATCGGCCACTCCCTCGTCGGCAGGCGTGCACCATGGAACAGGGCAGCGCCGCCGCGCCCTGTCGAAGCCCGCCCGGAGGCATAACCCCGGGTTCAGCCCGCGACGGCGCGCCAGTCCGCCAGCAGGTGCGCGGCGGCCCGCTCGGCCAGCGCAAGGATGGTGAAGGTCGGGCTGGTGCCGGCCGTGACGGGCAGCAGCCCGGCGCCGCCGATGTAGAGGTTGTCAATCCCGTGGATCCGGCCGAAGCCGTCGGTCACCGACGTCTCCGGGGACGGGCCCATGACCGTGCCCCCGGCCGGGTGGCCGCCACCGAGCGGGCTGGCGCGCACCTCGCGGGCGCCGGCCGCCGTCAGGATGGCCCTGCCCTCGGCCAGAAGATGGCGCTGAAGGGCGATGGCCCCGGAATCATGGCGGTGCACGATCCGGGCGAGCGGCAGGCCGAAACGGTCGCGCACGGTGTCGAGTTCGACCCGGTTCGACCGATCGGGCAGCTGCTCGGCCATGCCCACCATGGTGGCGAGATGGCGGCTGGCCGTGCGAACGAACCCGGCGAGCGGCGGGCCGAACAGTTCGGGCCGGCTGGCGGCGATCCCGAAGATGTCGCTCGGCTTCAGGCTGGGCCCGATCTGCCACTGGTAGCCGCCGAACGGCCGGTCCCGACCGTCGCCGGCGACGGCCCGGTGCAGCCGCTGGCCGGCCGACACGCCAAGGTGGCATTCGGTCGGCTCGTCGAACAGGCCCTGGGCCTGCACCAGCGTTTCCACCATCAGCCCACTGCCGACGAGCGCGCGATCGTTTCCCGGGCCCCGGGGCCATTCGGGCGCGGCGGACGCCAGCAGCAGGCGCGGGGTCTGGATCGTGGACAGCGCGAGATAGACGAGCGCTGCGGGCTGGTGGTGGCGCGTGCCGTCGGCCCCCACCCAGTCCACGCCGGCGGCCCGGTCCCGCGCGGCGGCGCGAACCCGCACGACCTGCGCGTTCGCCACCAGCTGCACGCCGGCCGCGCGCGCCTCGGCCAGATGCGTGACCAGCGGGTTGGCGAGCGCGCCGATCGGGCAGCCGGCGTCGCACCAGCCATCATACTGGCAGGGGGGGCGCGCGCCGCGCCACTCGGTCAGGATGGCGGCGGGCAATGGCGCGGTGGGCAGCGCCAGCGCCTCGAAGCCGCGCGCGACCAGCTTCCCTTGCGCGAACTGCCGCAGGGGCGGGAGCGGATAGGGCGCGCCCGCCGGGCGCCAGGGCTCGGCCGCGGCATCGCCCGACAGCCCCACGTCGGCCTGCACCCGGTCGTACCACGGCCCGAGCGTCTCGGCGGGAAAGGGCCAGTCGGCCGCCTTGCCGAAGCGCGTGCGATAGGCGTGGGCGGCCGCCGGCAGGCGCGGCCAGGTGGCATAGTGGTGAAGGCCGCCACCCCCCGTTCCCCAGCCCATGTTGAGATTGTGGGGGAAGCTGGGCCGATCGCCGGCATGGACGACGGGCGCGCCGCCCCACTTCAGCCGCCGCGCCCAGATCGGCGAGCTGACGAGGTCGGACAGGTGCCGCTCGGGCCCGGCTTCCAGCAGCACGACCGACTTTCCGCCCCCCGCCAGCCGGGCGGCGACCAGGCTTCCGACCGGGCCGGCGCCGACGACGACCGCGTCGACGGCGGGCGCTGCCGTCACCATTCCCGCTCGGGATCGAGATGCGCCATCACCGGCAGCCCGAGACGCGCCATGCCCTCGCGGGTGCCATAGACGACATCGACCGCATCCGACCGGACGACGAAGGTGAACATCGGCGCCGGCGGTCCCTGCCAGCCGTCGGGCTGTGCCTTGATGATCTCGCCGACGAGCGAATCGGCCTGCGCGGCGCGCAGCGACTCGAACGCGCTGCCGTGCCGGGCCTCGGCCAGCCGGGCGAGCGCGGCGAGCCCGGCCCGGTAGACATCGGCCCAGGGCGGCGGAACATCGAGGTAGCGGATGGTCAGCAGCGAGTCGGCGGCCGGCACACCGAGATGGTGATCGACGAAATGGGCGATGCCGGCGGCGGTCGCGCCGGGCAGCAGCACCTCGCCGAAGGCCTCGAGCAGCCGCGCCTCGCCCTCGGTCAGCGTGGTGAGCGCGATGGCGCGCCGGCGCGCTTCGCCCGGCGTCAGCCACTCGCGGCAGCCACCGACCAGAAAGGGCAGCAAGCCGAGCGTGGCGGCCGAGCCAGCGAGCATCCGGCGGCGCGAGCTTTCCATGCCGCGCAGGGGGCCATGCCGGCGGCTGCCCGCGCAAATAGCCAGTTTGAAGGCCGGCATCGCTTTTTCTCATGGCCTGCCAGCCGGCCGGCCGCGCGACACAGGCCGCGATGGCGAGGGTTCATGAACCGCGCGAGGTCGCGATCGTCGGTGCCGGCGCGACGGGCGCGCTGATCGCGGCACGCTTCGCCGAGGCGGGCCGGTCGGTGGTGATGCTGGAAGCCGGGCCCGAACGCCACCTGTCCGACCTCGTCAGCTCGCAGATCTGGGCGCGGCGGCTGAAATGGGGGGGCGCCCCGGTCGAGCAGACCGGGCCGGACCGGGTGGGCCACAATTTCGCCAGCGGCCGGGGCACCGGGGGAGCGGCCCTCCACCATTACGGCTTCTGGCCGCGCTTCCGGCCCGCCGACTTCCGGCTGCGGAGCCTGACGGGCGCGGGCGCGGACTGGCCGATCGGCTATGACGATCTCAGCCCCCATTACGACCGCATCCAGGCCGAGGTCGGCCTGTCGGGCGACGCGGCCGCCGAGCCGCACCGCCCGCCCGGCGCACCCTATCCGCTCCCGCCGATCCGGACCTTCGCGCAGGCGGCGCTGCTGCGCCGCGGGTTCGAGGCACGCGGGCTGGCCGTCGGCCCGGCGCCGCTTGCCATCCTGACCGACTGGTATGGCGATCGGCCGCCCTGCCAGCACGACGGCTGGTGCGATGCCGGCTGCCCGATCCGCGCGCTTGCCAACCCGCACAGCACCTGGCTGCCGCGCGCAGCCGCGGCGGGCGCCGAGCTCCGGACGGAAGCGGAGGTCGTGCAGATCGTGCCGCGCGCAGCCGGGCGGCTGGCGGCGCTGCGCTACCTCGATCGCGGCGGCGAGGCGCATGTGCAGCCGGCCGACCGGATCGTGCTGGCCGGTGCGCCGATCCAGAATGCGCGCCTGCTGCTTGCCTCGGCCGAAGGCGGGCTCGGCAACCGGTCGGGCCGGCTCGGGCAGGGGTTCGCCGTGCATGTCATCGCCAACGGGCACGGGCTGTTCGCCGAGCCCACCGACTGCCACCTCGGGGTTTCCGCCGGCAGCCTGGTCGCCCTCGACCAGGATGTGAAGCGCCAGCCGGACGGGCGCCTCGGCGGGATCGCCTGGGGGATCGCGCCCGCGCACAAGCCCAACGACCTGCTGGGCATCGCGAACAGCCGCGCCGACCTGTTCGGGCCGGCGCTCCATGAGTTCATGGCCCGCGCCGCCCGGCATCTGGGCACCATCAACGCCATCATCGAAACCGTGCCCGACCGGGCGAACCGGATCGAACTGTCGGCGATGCGCGATTCGCGCGGCCAGCCGCTCGTGCGGCTGGTGCACCGGCTGCCCGACGATGCGCGCGCGAACTGGCAGCGCGCAGGCGGCGAGGCCCGCGCCATCCTGCAGGCAGCCGGGGCGCAGACGGGCTGGGCTTCACCGGTGATGGCCTTTGCCCATCTGTCGGGCGGGACGGCGATGGGCGCCGACCCGGACCGGGCCGTGACCGATGGCCTCGGCCGGCTGCATGACCATCCCGAGATCGCGGTGACGGGCGCCGGGCTCCTCCCCTCGATCGGCGCGCTCAGCCCTACCTTCACCCTGCTCGCCCTTGCCGACCGCTTCGCCCGGACCGCCCTGTCAGATCCGGCCTGACAGGCAACGGGGGCCGGAAGCAATGGGCCGGTGCGTCGCCTCAAGGCGGGCGATGGGTGAGCGCTCGGGGGCGAGCGCTTGGGGGGCGAGCGCTTGGGGGCAGCGCATCGCCGATTCGGTCGAGCCCGCCGGGCGGAAGGCGGCTTCCGGCCGGCCGGAAAGCCCGAAGGCAGGCGTCCGGTCAGCGGCGCGAACCTGACCGGCTTCAGGGCCGACGCTGAACCCCCTGTCGTTGAGCGGACTGTCGTTCAGCCCCCTGTCACGGAGAGGAAAGCTGCCCTGGCGGGCCTGCGCCCGGGTGCCGGCAGCGGAAATCTTGACGCCTGCGCGGCCATTAACCAGAGTCGGGCTGCAACAAGGGTGGCATGCCATGGATCCGATGGCCGCCTGACAGGAGGAGGCCGGCGGCATGACGCTGCTCGACGCCAAGCGCTTTGCCCTGTTCACGGCCGTCTGGCTGATCCTGACGGCGGGCGATCTCTCGGCACTTGCGCCGGGGCTGGTGGCGGCCGCCGGGGCGACGTGGCTGGCCCATCATCTCGCGCGGGTCGGCGAGAGGCCGCTGCGGCTGCTGCCGCTCGCCCGGCTCTTTCCGGGCTTCCTGTGGCGCTCGCTGCTCGGCGGGTTCGATGTCGCGCGGCGCGTGTTCCTGCCCAGGATGCCGCTTTCGCCCGGGTGGTTCCTGCACCGCACCGCCCTGCCCGAAGGCGTGGCGCGCGTGGCGCTGGGCAGCCAGATCAGCCTGATGCCGGGCACGCTGGCGGCCGGATGCGACGGCGACGACCTGCTGATCCACTGCCTCGACACGCGCGACGATGTGGCCGCGATGATCGCCGGAGAGGAGCGGCGGCTGTCGGCGGCCAGCGACCATGGCTGAGGGTCTCGACGCGGCGCTGATCGTCCTGCTGCTGGCGGTGGCCGGCGGCTTCGTCCGCGTGGGCATCGGCCCGGAGCCGGCCGACCGGATGATGGGCGCGCAGCTGATCGGCACCGGCGGCATCGCCATGCTGGTGCTGCTGGCCGTCCGGATGGAGCGTGCGGCGATCCTTGACGTGGCCCTGCTGCTGGCGCTGCTGGCGGCCTTCGCGTCGGTCGCGTTCGTGAAGGGCAGCCAGGGCGAGGATGGCGCCGGCGACCCGGAGGACGAGCGATGACCGGCGCGCTTGCGGCCGTGCTGATCGCCATCGGCCTGCTGTTCTTCGTGGCCGGAACGCTCGGCCTGCTGCGCTTTCCCGACGTGCATTCGCGGCTGCACGCGCTGACGAAGGCCGACAATCTCGGCCTCGGCTTCGTGGTTGCCGGCGCGGCGCTGCTGCTGGGCGACGGCTGGGCGAGCGCCAAGCTGCTGCTGATCTGGCTGCTGACCCTGCTGGCGGCCGCCACCGTGGCGCAGCTCATCGCCCGGGCGGCCCGGCGGGGGCCGCCGTGATGTCAGCCCTGTTCGACGGGCTGCTGGCGACGCTCACGCTGGTGCTTGCGGTGTCGAGCGTGGCGGCGCGCGGCCGCTTTCCGGCGGTCGTGCTGTTCATCGCCTATGGCGTGCTGGTGGCCATCCTGTGGGTGCGGCTGGGCGCCATCGACGTGGCGCTGGCCGAGGCGGCGATCGGCGCCGGGCTGACCGGGGTTCTGCTGCTGTCGGCGGTGGGACGCGCCGGCCAGGGGCCTTCGCCCCGCCCACGCGCCGTCCCGCTGCTGCTCGCGGCCGGAACGGCGGCCGCGCTGATGTTCGCGGTGGCCGACATCAGCCGGTCGCCTGGCGAGACGCTGGGCGCGCTCGCCATGGCGGAGATCGGCCGGGCGGGGGCGGAAAATCCCGTCACCGCCGTGCTGCTGTCGTTTCGCGGCTGGGACACCTTGCTCGAGACCGTGGTGCTCGCAATGGCCCTGATCGCGGTGTGGGCGCTGGCGGACGAGCGCGCCTGGGGCGGCCGCCCGGCGGTGCGCCAGAAGGTGCGGCCGGCCGGCGTGCTCGCCACCTTCGGCCGCTTCCTGCCGCCGCTGGGCGTGGTGATCGGCATCTATGTGGTGTGGACGGGCGCCAGCGCGCCGGGCGGCGCGTTCCAGGGCGGAACCGTGCTGGCCGCCGTGTGGCTGCTGGCGATCATGGCCGCGCTGGTCGAGCCGCCCCCGACCGGGTCGGTCGCGGTCCGCTGGCTGCTGGTGCTGGGGCCGGCGGTGTTCCTGGCGGCCGGGCTGGCGGGGATCGCCTTCGGAACGCTGCTCGGGTGGCCGCCCGGCTTCGAGAAGCCGACCGTGCTGACGATCGAGTTCGCGCTCACGGCCTCGATCGCGATCACCCTTGCCCTGCTGGTGCTGGGCCCGCCCCGGCGGCAGCCATGAGGCTGGCGCCATGATCCTGTTCGCCGATCCGTTCGCGCCGCTCGGGGCCGTGCTGGTCGCCGTGGGCTTTGCCGGCCTCGTCGGCGGGCCGGACCTGCTGCGCCGGCTGATCGGCTTCAACGTGGCCGGGAGCGGCCTGTTCCTGCTGTTCGGCGCGCTGTCGGGCCGGATGCGCGGCGACCCGCTGCCGACCGGGCCGGATCCGGTCCCGCAGGCGATGATCATCACGGGCATCGTCGTGGCGCTGGCAGCGACGGCGCTGGGGGTTGCGCTGGCCCGCCGGCTCGAGGGCAACGAGCATCCGGATGAATGAGCTTGCGCTTGCCATCCTGGTGCCGATGGCAGCAGCCCTGCTCGCCATCCCGATGGGCGCGCGGGCCCGCCTGCTGGCACCGGCTGTCGCGCTGCTGTCGCTGCTTCTGGCCATCCGCATCGCGCTGGCCGCGCCGGCCGAACTGATGCTCGGCGGGTTCGCGCCGCCGCTCGGCATCCGGCTTCGCGCCGACGGCATGGCGGCTGCCTTCCTGCTGATGGCGGCGGCCACCGGCGGCGCGGCAGCGCTGTTCGCGATGAGCTGGTACGGCCCCGGGCCGGAGCGGCGCGAGCCCTATGGCTTCTGGCCGCTGTTCCACACGGGTTGCGCGGCCATCGTCGCCCTGTTCCTGCTCGATGACCTGTTCAGCCTCTATGTGGCGCTGGAACTGGTCACGATCGCCGGGGTCGGCCTGGTGCTGCTGGCGGGCGGTGCCGCCGCCCTGCAGGCGGCAACCCGCTATCTCATGGTCGCGCTCGGCGGGTCGCTGGCCTATCTGCTGGGAACCGCGCTCATCTTTGCCGGCCACGGCACGCTCGACCTCGGCCTGCTGCGCGGCGAGGTGGAGGCGGGTCATGCGATGGCGGTCGCGGCGGTCGCCATCACGCTGGGCCTCTTTGCCAAGGCCGCCCTGTTTCCCTTCCATGGCTGGCTTCCGCCCGCCCATTCCGCAGCGCCCGCCCCGGCCAGCGCCATCCTGTCGGCGCTGGTCGTCAAGGGCTCGGCCTATCTGCTGCTGCGCCTGTGGTTCGAACTCTTCCCGTCGCTCGGCACGGAATCGATCCTGCTCATGCTGGGTCTCGTCGGCAGCGCAGGCGTGCTCTGGGCCTCCGTGCTGGCGCTCCGGCAGGGGCAGCTGAAGCGGATCATCGCCTATTCGACGGTCGCGCAGATCGGCTATCTGCTGCTGGCCCTGCCGCTGGCCGGCGGGTCGGGGGCGGCCCAGCCATGGAGCGCCGGCGCCTGGAGCGGGGCGATGTTCCAGGCGCTGTCGCACGGGCTTGCCAAGGCCTCGATGTTCCTGTGCGCCGGCGCCATGATGCGGGCGGCCGCCAGCGACCGGCTCGAGGCGCTGGATGGCGTGGGCAAGGCGCTGCCGGTCGCCAGCTTCGCCTTCGCGATCGCCGCGCTCTCGATCATGGGGCTGCCGCCGAGCGGTGGCTTCACCGCGAAATATCTGCTGCTCACCACCAGCTTCGCGAGCGGCCAGTGGTGGTGGGCGATCCCGCTTCTGGGCGGCGGGCTGCTGGCGGCCGCCTATGTGCTGCGCCCGCTGGAGCGGCTGATGCGGACCCGCCCGGCCGACGCACCGGCGCTCAGGCCGGTGCCGCGCGCGATGGAGCTGTGGCCGCTGGCGCTGGCGCTGCTGTCGGTGCTGCTGGGGCTTGTGTCCCTGCCGCTCTACGAGCTGCTCCAGATCGGCAATCCGCGCACCGCCGTGGAGGGGCTGGGGTGACGGCGCTTCTGCCCCTCCTCATCCTGATGACCAGCCTGGTGCCGGCCATCGCCATCTTCCTGACGCCCGACGACCGGCCGCGGCTGCGCGCCGGGCTCAACCTCGCGGGTGCGTTCGCCAAGCTGGGGCTGGTCGCGCTGATGCTGATCGGGGTGGCGGGCGGCGCCGTCTATGACTTCGCCTTCCCGCTTCTGCCCGGCCTCGATTTCCGCCTCAGGATCGACGCGCTCGGCCTGCTGTTCCTGACGCTGTCGGCCTTCCTGTGGCTGCTGACCACCGTCTATGCCATCGCCTATTTCGAGGGCACGCCCAACCAGTCGCGCTTCTTCGGCTTCTTCAGCCTGTGCGTGGCGGCGACGACGGGCGTCGCGCTTGCAGGCTCGCTCATCACCTTCTTCATCTTCTACGAGCTGCTCACGCTGTCGACCTGGCCGCTGGTCGCGCACAAGGGCGACGACAAGTCGCTGAAGGGCGCGCGCACCTATCTTGGCTACACGCTGGGCGGCAGCGTCGTGCTGCTGGTGGGAATCGTGTGGCTGGAAAGCCTGGTCGGGCCGGTGGTGTTCGCGGAATCCGCCGCGCTGGAGGGCGCGGACGCGCGCAGCCTCGTCCTCATCTTCGCGCTCCTCGTGCTGGGGCTCGGCGTTAAGGCGGCGGTGGTGCCGGTACACGGCTGGCTGCCCGCCGCGATGGTGGCGCCCGCGCCCGTCAGCGCGCTGCTGCATGCGGTGGCCGTGGTGAAGGCGGGCGCCTTCGGCATCGTCCGGATCGTCTATGACGTCTATGGCCATGAGCGGGTGCATGCGCTCGGCGTCGGCGTGCCGCTGGCGATTCTCGCGGCCGCCACCATCGTCTGGGGGTCGCTGCGGGCGCTGTCGCAGATGGACATCAAGCGCCGCCTCGCCTTCTCGACCGTCAGCCAGGTCAGCTACATCCTGCTGGGCGCGGCGATCGCCGGGCCGGCGGCAACCGTGGGCGGGCTCGTCCACCTCGTCCACCAGGGGCTGATGAAGATCACCCTGTTCTTCGGGGCCGGCGCGCTGGCCGAACGGCAGGGCATCACCCGGGTGGACCAGCTGGATGGCGTGGGCCGGCGCATGCCGCTGACGATGTTCGCCTTCACCCTGGCGGCGATCGGCATGATCGGCGTGCCGCCGATCGCCGGCTTCGTGTCGAAATGGATGCTGGGCACCGGGGCGGTCCAGGCCGGCGACCTGTGGGTGCTGTTCGTGCTGGCGGCCAGCAGCCTGCTGAACGCCGCCTATTTCCTGCCGCTGATCGAACGCGCCTGGTTCCGGCCCCTGCCGCCGGACGCGCCGGCCGGGCTTCCGGAAGGGCCGGCCGCGCTGATCTGGCCGGCCGTCGTCACCGCGCTGGTGGCGCTGATGGCGGGGCTGTTTGCGGGCCTTGCCTTCAGCCCGCTCGGCTGGGCATCGATGATCGCCAACCGGGTCTACGGGCTGTGACGGGCGCCATGCTCCTCCTCCTTCTCGCCGTGGCGGCGCCTCTGGCGCTGGCCGGCGCGTCGCTGGTGCCGGCGCTCAGGCCCGTGCAGATGCGGCTGCTGGCGCTCGCGCCGCTGCCGGCGCTGGCGGCCGCCATGCTGGTGCCGGCGGGAACGGTCGCGCCGCTGCCCGGCGTGCTGCTGGGCGCGGGGCTGCTTCTGGACACGATGGGCAAGGTCTTCCTGGGGTTCACCGCTCTCCTCTGGATGGCGGCCGGCGCCCATGCCGCGCGCACCATCGTCGATCGCCCGGCGCGGTTCGCGGGTTTCTGGCTGCTGACCCTGTCGGGCAACCTGCTCGCCATCCTCGCCATCGACGTGATCGGCTTCTACCTCGGCTTTGCAGCCCTTTCGCTGGCGGCCTGGGGCCTCGTCATCCACAGCGGCTCGGCCGAGGCGCGCCGGGCGGGGCGGGTCTATATCCGGCTGGCCGTGCTGGGGGAGACATTCCTGGTGATGGTCTTCATGCTGGGCACCGCCACGGCGGGCTCGGTCCTGATCGCCGACGTGCGGACCGCCCTTGGCGCCTCGGCCGATCGCGCGCTCGCCATCGGGCTGCTGGTGGCCGGCTTCGGGATCAAGGCCGGGCTGATGCCGCTTCATGTCTGGCTGCCGCTGGCGCATCCGGCCGCGCCCGTTCCGGCGTCGGCCGTCCTCTCCGGCGCGATCGTGAAGGCCGGCATCCTCGGGCTGCTGAGGTTCCTGCCGCTGGAAGCCGGTGTGCCCGGCTGGGGGCAGATCATGGTGACGGCCGGGCTGGCGACGGCCTTTCTGGGCGCCCTCCTCGGCCTGATGCAGCCGCGGCCCAAGACGACACTGGCCTATTCCACCCTGTCGCAGATGGGCCTGCTGTGCGCGGCGATCGGGGTCGGCCTGTCGGCGTCGCTGGCGCCGGGGGAGATCGGCCTGCTGGTCACGGCGGTCGCCCTCTATGCCCTGCACCACGGGCTGGCCAAGGGGGCGATGTTTCTGGCCGTCGATGCCGTGCCGGGCGGCCCGTGGTGGGCCCGCGGCCTCGCGCTGCTGACGGCGCTGGCGATCGCCGGCCTGCCGCTCAGCGGCGGGGCGCTGGCGAAGGCAGCCGTCAAGCCGCTTCTGACGCCGGGGCCGGTCGCGTGGCTGTTCACCCTGTCCGCCATCACCACCACGGCGCTGATGCTGCATGCCTGGCGGCAGATCGCAGCCGCGCCGGCCAGGGCGACGCCGGCCCCGCGCCTGCCCTTCCTGGTGCTGGCGCTCGCCGCACCGGCCGCCGGCTGGGCTGCGGCCATCGCGCTGATGCCGGGCCTGGCGGCCGACTCCCTGGCGCCGGCGAAGCTGATCGATTCGGGCTGGCCGGTGGCGACGGGCGCCCTGCTCGTCCTGCTCGGCTGGCGGGCCGGCCGCCCCTGGCCCTGGCGCGCGCCGGAAGGCGATCTTGTCCTTGCCTACGAGGCCCTGGGCCGGCGCCTGGCCGCGCTCGCCCGCGCGCTCGCGCCGGCCGGCGACCGGGCGCCACCGGCAACCAGCCCGGCCGTGCCGCCCTCCGCCGGTTGACCCCTCCGCCGGTTGACAGCGCGCGCCAGGCGCCGGAGCATGACGGGCATGATCCGCATCCCTGCCCTTGCCTTCACTGCCGCTGCCCTGCTGGTGGCCCCCGCTCCGACCGTCGCGCGCGGCCCCGGCGGCCATAGCGGCACGATCGTGTGCGCGGCGCCGCCCAACAGCTCCAGCCGCTGCGACGTGCCGACCGACGGACGGGTCAGCCTGGTGCGCACGCTGGGCGGGCGCTGCGTGGAAGGGCAGAGCTGGGGCCATGACGGCACCGGAATCTGGGTGGCGGCCGGCTGTGCCGGCGAATTCGCCTTCGGCCAGGGCACCCCTGCCCCGGGCAACCGGCCGGGCGGCGGCTGGGGCGGCGACGGCGGCTGGAGTGGCGGCTGGCAGGCCGATGGCTATGCCGGCGAGATCGGCTGCCGTTCGGATCGCGGGCGCGAGCGTTTCTGTGCCGCCGACGCGCGCGGCCGGGCCGCGCTGGTCCGCCAGACCTCGAGCGCGCCCTGCATCGAGGGCGAAAGCTGGCGCGCCGAGGCGGACGGAATCCGCGTGCGCAACGGCTGTGCCGGCCGTTTCGCCTATGGGTTCGGCGGCCGCCAGCCGCGCTGATCCGGCCGCTTGCGTCACTTTCCGGCCCGAACGCGCGCTCTCGCTTTCAGGGGTTGAGCCCGCAGGCGGCCCGCGCGAATGGCGAGGCGAGCCCGTCGCCCCAGAGGAGCCGCCCGATGCCTTCTGCCTACATCATTGATGCCGTTCGCACGCCGCGCGGGGTTGGCAAGC